>Ga0247810_10000343_pt1 | contig 59675 bp, 59 predicted proteins | sample UWRJL119311C1_FD_179918 | JGI IMG/M metagenome (GOLD analysis project Ga0247810, IMG submission 179918) | Plant litter microbial communities from Arlington Agricultural Research Station in Wisconsin, United States - UWRJ-L119-311C-1 | ecosystem: Environmental > Terrestrial > Plant litter >...
TCTTGCCTAATAACTATTATTATGCCCCAAAAATCCCTTAATCTGTGGCTACCTAATTTCGCCATGCAATCACTACTAAATCTGTGCAGCTGTGGCCAAACTTTGAACAAGAGAGATACTTCTTGCCTAATAACCATTATTTATACACCCAAAATCCCTTAATCTGTGGCTACCTAATTTTCGCCATGCAATCACTATTAAAATCTGTGCATCTGTGGCCAAAATTCTATTCTTTGTGTTAAAAACGCAATTTACCTGCAAACCGATGAACCATTCGAACTTATGAATCAATCAATGACTTTGTAAAATATTAGTTAGTTCATAACAACTAAACCTTCAGAAGATTATTAAGTCAAAAACATCGTTAACTTTAACACGATGTACACCTATTGTTATGAACCCGAAAGAAAATTTAGATAACGTTTTTAAGGAGGAAATTAAGAAACCTTCAGATTTTAAGTTTGGCGCCACAGTAGCCAATGCATTCGATGATATGGTAGAACGGTCGGTACCGTTTTACAACGAAATACAGCGGATGATTATAGAATTGGCTATTGAACATGCCTTGCCAAATACCAATGTAATTGATTTGGGCTGCTCAACCGGCACAACAATGATCGGGCTAAATCCTTATGTAGCAGAAAATATCAGGTTTGTGGGTGTTGACGATTCAGTAGAAATGCTGAAGAAATGTGATAAAAAGTTAAAACAGGCAGGTTTTACAAGACCTTATGAACTGGTAAACGCTGATTTACATGAAGGTGTGAAAATTGAAAATGCATCCGTAGTTATTCTATGCCTCACCTTGCAGTTTGTTCGCCCAATTTACAGAGAGCGCCTATTGAAAAAGATTTATGAGGGTTTGGTTCCAGGTGGTGTTTTAATTATATCTGAGAAAATTCTTGCTGAAGACAGCTTGTTCAATAGAAACTTTATTAAATACTACTATGATTATAAACGAAGAAATAATTATAGTGAAATGGAAATATCGCAAAAGCGTGAGGCTTTAGAAAATGTATTGATTCCTTATAAATTAAGCGAAAATGTTAAAATGTTACAAGAAGCTGGTTTCCAACACACCGAAACTTTTTTCAAATGGTATAATTTTTCAGGATTTATTGCTGTAAAAAACTAATATGATCGCTATAGGCAACTTCTTTTTCAAGTACAGAAACTTCTTGTTTATTTTCCTGTATCTCGCGTTATTTATTCCCTCGCCCCAAATCTTCAGGGAAAATACCTTTGGTTCTAATTACTATTTATATCCTTTAATTATTGGATTGGTCATAACGATATTCGGGCAACTCATTCGAGGTGTAGCCATTTCCTTAGCATACATCGTAAGAGGTGGCCTAAATAAAAAAGTACACGCAGACGATCTAATTACCGAAGGATTCTTTAACCATGGGAGAAATCCTTTGTATGTAGGTAATATTCTAATGTTGGTTGGCGTAGGGATCCTGATGAATTCGATGGTTTTTATGCTGGTTTTTATTCCATTATTCCTATTTATCTATCAAGCCATTGTTTTAGCCGAAGAGAATTTCTTAAGAGGTAAATTTGGAGCACAGTTTGAGGCCTATTGCGCTCGAGTAAATCGTTGGTGGATTAATTTCAATGGACTTGGAGAAACAATTAACAGCATGGCATTCAACGGTAAACGTTGGTTAATTAAAGAATATAATACACAAACAGTTTGGCTCTTGGGAATTTTGCTGATCTTACTTTTCTATTATCCACAGCTTACCAATTACGATGAGTTGCTGAGAAACAAAATTGGTATAACTGCAATGGTTATTTTGGCAGCATATTACTTGACCATCAGGTATCTGAAGAAAAGTGGTAAATGGAAAGGTTAGTGTTTTTACTTAAATTAACAGCTAAATAGGATGAAGTCATTACCCATATTCCTATGTGTCTTTTTATTGACGGCTAGATTGAATGCACAGGTAAACAATAACAAATTGCTATTCAATCAAGATAGTTTAAAGCTAGTTTCTTCGCAGTTTAAGTTTACAGAGGGACCTGCGGTGGATAAAGCAGGGAATGTTTTCTTTACAGATCAGCCAAATAATGAGATTTGGAAATATGACACCAAAGGGAATCTTTCTCTTCTTACCAACAAGGCCGGTAGGGCAAATGGAACCCATTTCGACAAAAAAGGCAATTTGATCGTATGTGCTGATGAAAATAATGAACTATGGTCGATTGATAAGAATGGAAAAGTTGAAGTACTTTATAAAAATCCAGTAGGTAAAAATCTAAATGGACCAAATGATTTGTGGATTGATAAAAAAGGAGGGATTTATTTTACCGATCCCTATTATCAACGTGATTATTGGAACAGGCAATCGCCAGATATAGTAGGAGAGAAAGTATATTATCTTGCTAAGGGCAAAAAAGAAATTGTTACGGTTGCTGACAGTTTAATTAGGCCGAATGGAATTGTAGGAACTCCTGATGGAAAAATACTTTATATTGGTGATGCTAAAGCAGAAAAAGTTTATCAGTATAATATTCAGTTAGATGGAACGCTATCAAATAAAAAGTTGATCATTAGTCAACGCTCTGATGGGATGACCTTAGATGAAGATGGAAATATATATCTTACGGGTAAAGAAGGAGTAAGTATTTTTAATAATGAAGGACAAAAATTAGCTCGAATAATAATTCCGGAAAACCATACCGCAAATGTTTGTTTTGGTGGCAAAAAAAGGGATATATTATTTATAACAGCATCAAAATCTGTTTATATCATGCCGATGAATGTAAAGGGAGTTGAATAATGAAACTTTTACTACAAAGGCACAATACGGTTGTTTTGCCGCAGATTCTGTGTTAATTTGCAAATGTTTTTTATTCATTTCTATCATCGTTTTGTACCTTTCGAAGGTTTTTTTGTGTGATTTTGTCCTTCCGACATCGGAGGAATCTATGGCAAAGGGTCACGGAGACACAAAGGCTCTTTTAGGATGTTTATATAAATATGAGGGGAACGGACTCTCTGACTTCCAGACTTTCGAACTCTCTTCACCACAGATTCACAGATTTTTTTATTCCATGGATATTTCATTCCGGCTTTAGTTTTGTTCTTCCGGTTTTACTTTTGTCATTCCGGTTTTACTTTTGTCATTCCGACGAAGGAGGAATCTAAAAGAATGAACCCATTAAATGAATCTTCCACCAGATCAAAAAGTAGGCACAGTTTAAATTAATGGCCACAGATTAAAGGATTGATGGTTCATATAAGATTGTATTTATCAACTTGTTGGAAACCAATAAATCCAAACATTTTTTAAGAATGGTTTGTTAGCTAAACTATGGCATTGCTATCGGCAATAAATAATTATCCTTAAATCAACACAATTCATTCGTATGGAAAATCAAAACCCTAAGAAACATTCGTCGAAAAGAGCAGATAACAATTTAGAGTGGGGTACCCACAATCCAAAACTTACACCAGAGAATTTTATAGGTCACCAGCCTAAAAAATCAGCTAATACCAACGAGTTATTAGTCAGTAGCAAAGCAAAAATTAAGCTGTCAGAACAGAAGAAAAGATAATATCATAGATTGGAGTTAATTTCCATCTTCCATATACATCTTCCATGATACATCTTAAGGTTGTTGTTTCTTTCTGTCACTGATTTTTAATGGATCATCTCCTTGATTTGCCTTAGGTGCCTGCTGTGCGGTATCTAATTTTAAAATGTGCTGATAATGGTGATTAAGCTTGGGAAGAATTGAGGTAGCAAATTTTGAGATTTCGGCATCTTTTGATCTTCCCGCTAAGGAGAATATATTAATTGCGTTTTTATGTTCGGCAATCATCAATTTCACATAATATTCATCTCTTCCCTCGTCTTTAAAAGTATCCATCTTCTTTAAAACTGCTAATTTGCTTTCTGGTAAGGCTATTGGCAGGGTATAACCCTTTGAGGTTGCCAATGATTTCAGTGCTTCATTTGCTTGTGTATGGTCGTCGACCATCATTTTTGCGAATGTTTTAATAGCGGTGTCAGTAGTTAACTGCAGGATTTTATTGCTGCCTTCTACTTCGGTCATGCCACCATAAGCAGCATTTTTGAAGAAGGAGACATCGGTCGTGTCTAAGCTAACCGCATTTTCATTTTTAATGATATTTGTATCAGTTTTTAATGTGGTATCAGCACTTGCTTTTTCTTGGTTGTTGTTACTACAAGCACTTAAAATGCTCGTTACAATTAAAATAGGGGCTAAAAGTTGCTTTTTCATAGGTTTGAAATTTCTACTTTAACAACTATGTTGCATATATGTTTCAATGATTTTTTATAAATTACAACAGTAAACAGTGATAGATTTAATGATTTATAATTGACAATAGCCAAAACAATTGAAGTCTATAATGGTTATCTATAAAATTGTCTAATGGAAAATTAATCTATAAACGTCATGGTAAAAATTGATTATTTATGTGAATTGTTTGACAGTAGGCTTCCACTGTTATATACGCTTTTACAGGGAGATGTTAGCGATGTCTTTTATGTTTGTGTTGGCAACCAATTAGTAGGGACAATCAATAAAGTAACCGATGGCTGGGAACAAATTGGTGGCAGACAGATGTCTGAAGCATTTATAGAGGATATTGGTGGTTTCATTGAAAAGCAGTTTGCAGAACCTAAATATGCAAATAGTTAATGTCATTGTAGAAACGCCAGAAGGAAGCATACAAATACGATCTTGATCCCAAGAGCGGCTACATAAAACTGGATAAAATAGTGCCGATAGGGATGGTCTTCCCATTTGATTTTGGTTTGGTTGATATTGGGAAAGCTTTTCCGGGCACCTATTTCCATGCAGTTAAACAAAAGCTAGGTAAAAAATTCGATAGCCTTTCAGTCTATTTGAGATCACCTTTAATCAGGATTCTTAAAAATGATGAGCCTAAATTGGCAAAAGACACTGTTTAGGTGTATGAGGTTGTTTCTGATATTGTGGAAACTGATTATTGGAGCCAGTATCAGCAATTTTTGCAAAAACAATTCAAACAAGATTATATTCTTATTCGTTGCTTTGATATGGGTTTAATTTAATATAATTAAGATGGATACACTAATTTCAAAGTTGAAAAGCAAATATCATAACCAAATTAAGGAGATAAAAACTGTTGGTAAAGCAGAAATATCAATTAAAATTAGAAGTGAAGTACATGCGCCAGGATTTTCCCAAGATTTACAAGATCATTTAATAGAAATCATTGATGAACTAACCATTCTTCAAGTTGATATCCTATCTGAAGATGGAAAACTTTTAGATAGTTTCGCAACAAATCAATGAAATATTAATGCAGGAATGATTGTTACATTCCTGCCAATTTTACACCTGAAGATTTAAGATCCTGCAATATTGTTTCCTGTATAGCAAGTTTTGTATCTTGAAATCCATGTGCATTGATCCACACGTTAACACTTACTTTATAACCATCAGATTCTATACTTGCCACACCAATTCGTCTGTCTGGCTTGGCCAATATATTCTCACATTTATCAATAGCCTTATTGATGATCGTTTTAATCTCTTGTAAATCAATGCTGTTGGAAAACTTAATTTCAATCTCAAGCCTTCTGCTACCCTCTCTACTAATATTGATAATAATTTCATTAGAAAGTTTGCTATTTGGAACTATTACCGATCTATTGTCAAACGTTGTTACATAAGTGTAAAAAATACGGATGGAAGTCACCGTTCCTTCTAACCCTTGGGTGATGATATTATCGCCAACTATAAATGGCTTAACTAATAGGATAATAATGCCGCTTGCGAAATTTTGTAGGGTTCCCGAAAGTGCTAGTCCAGCAGCAACACCAAAAGCCCCTACTAGAGCTGTAAAGAGTGTCATTTCGATACCCACAATCTGCATGACAGCTAATACCAGCAATACTCTTAATACAACACCTATTAAGCTCAATAAAAATGGCTTGGCTGTGGCATCAACTTCACGTCTGTGCATGCTGTTTTGGATCCATTTTACGATCAGTTTTACTAACCATAATCCAGCAAGTAAAACGATAATCCCAAGAAGTAGACGTGGTCCATATACGATAATGAAGTCGTACGCTTTACTATAAAATTTATCTAAATTCATGTGAATATTTTTCATTAAATAACAAGAAAGCACAGATTTAGGTTTTAAAATCTCTAATTCTAGGTGTAAAACATACACTATTTATTTTTTTTAAGATTATTAAAACTTTTTTGCGGTAAAAGATATTTATATACCAGATAGCCGATTGTTAATCAGCATATAACAAATTCATAACCCTAAAAAACAAAACAATGAAATTAAAATTCTTAATAGTCCTTGCAGTTGCTGGTATGGCCATAGCGGGATGTAGTTCGAGTAAAAGTGGTAATGGTACAATGGATTCATCAGCAGTAGATAGTTCCAAAATGGATTCACCGATGGTGGATAGCGCTAAAACAACTCCTCCAGATACTACAAAACAGATGTAGTTTACATTTGTAAAAGTTATAATTAATTAATTAATGATGGGCAATTGCGAGGGATATTTCGCAATTGCTTTTTTTTTATATAAGAGAAACTAAATCAACCTTATTTAGGTTTCATCTCAATTAAAGGTTATTTCTTGATCTCTATTGGGGTATCCAAAAAAACTATTTTCCTAAATTCAGCCATATCTATATTGTTCAAAGCAATACAGCCATTTGTCCAGTCCTTTTTCTTTTTGACACCTTTAGAAGTGCCATGAACCATAATATTGCTTCCAGCAGTTAGACCTTTTGTTTTTGCTCTTGCCAAATCGCTTTCGTTAGGGTAGGAGATATGAAAAGAATGAAAAGTAGGACCGTCCCACTTTTGGTAATCGAGACGATAAATTCCTTCGGGTGTTTTTCCGTCACCTTCGTACTCTTTTTGTCCAACCGGTTTGGGACCTAAACCGATAGAATAAGTCTTTATCGTTTTACCCTTTTTTTGCAAATACATTTTTCGTTCACTCTTAATAACCAATATTTTATCAACCATGCTTCGCATTCGGAGGTTTTCTTCTGCCTCCTTTAAAGCGCTTTCATATTCGATTTCCTTGTATAAGCCGTTCATGTACTTACCTTGTGCCACCCTCATCTTAGCAGATTTTATAATCTTCAGGTAATCATTCGTTTGACCTGTCGTATCGCCAGTCACTTTTCTAATCAATAGATATTCAGTAACCTCTGTGGCTGTGATTGGTGTATTATAAACCGCTCTGAATTTTTCATTCTGTTCGGTGAACTGTAAGGCATGTTCATAAGAAAATTTTGGACTTAAGGCTAAAATTCTTTTTGAATCTTTTAGAATCCTTAAATAGCTTTCCATCTTTCCTGTGGTATCAGTAATCTTTCGAAATGATACATAGTCATCCACATCTTGCTGTGTGACTAAGATTAGAGTGTCTGTTTTTTGAGATTTAACCTTAACGCTATCCAAAACCTGAGCATTGGCTTCGACGGCAAAAGAAATGACTAGGGCGAAAGACCAAAGAAATCTAAACATATTGCAACAATTATTTCAGTTACAATAATAACAATAACTAATTAAATAGTTGATTTATTTGTATATTATATTTCTTCGTTCAATTTCAATAAAAAGTCTTTTAGTTTCTCTAAAGAAGCAATTACTTTTTGATTTTCTTTTACTTCGCTATTGTTGTTTTTGAGATGGTCTTTTGCACCTTTCAATGTGAATCCTTTATCATCAACCAAATGGAAAATAATTTTTAAGTTGTCAATATCTTCTGGTGTAAATAGGCGGTTTCCCTTTTTATTTTTTTTAGGACGGAGTACATCAAATTCTTTTTCATAAAACCTGATTTGAGAAGCATTTACGCCAAACATTTCGGTTACCTCGCCCATCGTATAATACATTTTATTGATATCTCTCTCTTTGTAAGGCATGTTTTAATCTGATTATGAATTGCTTATGAGTTTTACTTAAAGTATTCAAATGTAGCGTGATTTTAGTAGAATACCGCAATAAAATTTTAATTTTGTTCTCCTAAATTTTCCACAGATGACAGCGAAAGAAATAAGAAAAACCTATTTAGACTTTTTCAGAAGTAAACAACATCATATTGTACCATCGGCACCAATTGTAGTTAAAAATGACCCTACATTAATGTTCACCAATGCCGGAATGAACCAATTTAAAGATTTGTTTTTGGGTGAAGCTGCCATCAAATATTCCCGTGTAGCGGATACTCAACGTTGCTTACGCGTTTCTGGAAAACATAATGACCTGGAAGAAGTTGGTATTGATACTTATCACCATACCATGTTTGAAATGTTGGGCAACTGGAGCTTTGGTGATTATTTCAAAAAAGAAGCCATCGCTTGGAGTTGGGAGCTTTTAACAGAGGTATACAAAATCCCGAAAGACCAATTATATGTTTCAATTTTCGAAGGAGATGAAAACGAAGGTTTACCAAGAGATACGGAAGCTTTTGAGCTTTGGAAACAATTCGTACCTGAAGAACGGATCATTTTGGGTAATAAGAAAGATAATTTCTGGGAAATGGGAGATACTGGGCCTTGTGGGCCATGTTCCGAAATACATGTAGATTGCCGTAGTGCCGCCGAGCGTGCTGAAACAAGCGGAAAGGATTTGGTAAACGCAGATCATCCTCAGGTTATCGAAATCTGGAACAATGTATTTATGCAGTTCAATCGCCTTAAAGATGGTTCCTTAAAACCATTACCTGCACAACATGTAGATACAGGAATGGGCTTTGAACGTTTGGTACGTGTTTTACAAGGTAAATCATCTAATTATGATAGTGATGTTTTTCAACCCTTAATTCAATTTATTGCAGAAAAAGCAGGAATTGTATATGGAACGGAAGAAACCACCGATATTGCAATGCGTGTAATGGCTGATCATGTTAGGGCAATTTCTTTTGTTATCGCAGACGGACAATTGCCATCAAACAATAAAGCTGGTTATGTAATCCGCCGCATCCTACGTCGTGCAGTGCGTTATGCTTATACCTTTTTAAATTTAAAAGAACCCTTCTTGAATCAATTGGTGCCTGTGTTGGCCGATCAGTTCAACGGTGTTTTCGATGAACTTTCCCTACAAAAAGATTTTGTTCAGAAAGTAGTATTAGAGGAAGAGTTGTCTTTCTTAAGAACTTTAGCTACCGGTATCCAACGCTTTGAGAAATATGAAACTAAAGATCAAATAGATGGAGAATTTGCTTTTGAACTCTATGATACTTTTGGTTTCCCTATTGACTTAACTGAACTGATGGCACGCGAAAAGGGATTAACTGTAGATATGGATGGTTTTAATAGCGCTTTAGCTGAACAAAAGAATCGTTCACGTGCAGCAACGGCCATAGATACGGGTGATTGGATTGTAGTAAATGAAGGTAATGATACCCAGTTTGTGGGTTATGATCTGTCTGAAATAGAAACCGAGATCTTAAAATACCGTAAAATAAGTGCTAAAGGAAAAGAGCAATTCCAGATTGTACTTCGCCAAACACCTTTTTATGCAGAAAGTGGTGGTCAGGTAGGAGATATAGGAAGGTTAGAAGATCATAGTCGCCAATTTTGGGTAGAGATTGTCGATACCAAAAAGGAAAATGGCGTAATTGTACATTACACAGATTCTTTACCTGTTGATTTAGAAGGCAAATTCTGGGCCGTAATTAATGAAGATAAAAGAGCATTAACAGAAGATAATCACTCTGCTACACACTTATTGCATGCCGCATTAAAAAAAGTACTGGGTACACATGTTAACCAAAAAGGAAGTTTGGTAAATGCTGATAATCTTCGTTTTGACTTTTCTCATTTTGCTAAGATCAGTGATGCTGATTTAGCAGAGATTGAACATCTTGTCAATCAGAAAATTAGACAAAATATTTCTTTAAAAGAACAGCGTAATGTTCCCTATGATGAAGCAATCAATAGTGGTGTTACCGCTTTGTTTGGGGAGAAATATGGCGATCATGTTCGTGTAATAACGTTTGATGACCATTTTTCAAAAGAACTTTGTGGTGGTACACACGTTAAGGCAACTGGGCAGATCGGCTATTTTAAAATTGTAGCTGAAAGTGCAGTAGCGGCAGGAGTAAGAAGGATTGAAGCAATTACAGCAGATAAAGCAGAGCAATTTATTGTAAATCAGAACAATGAAATGAATCAGCTAAAGACATTATTGAAAGGAAGTCAAAATATCAATACTGCCGTTCAAGCCTTAATAGACGAGAATGCCCGCCTTAAAAAGGAAGTAGAAAAAAATATCTTAGCAAAAGCTGGTGATATGAAACAGGCAATTGCTGATCAGGCAGAAAATATAAGTGGTGTTAATTTTATAGCAGCTCATGTTGATTTGCCTAATGCTGATGCAGTTAAAAATCTTGCGTTTGAAGTTAAGGCATTGGTTCCAGACTTATACTTAGTTTTTACTACGTTAATTGATGATAAACCTGGTATTACGGTAATGATTGCTGAAAATATAGTGACTGATCAATTGAATGCAGCGAAAATTGTGCGTGAGTTGGGTAAGGAAATCCAAGGTGGAGGTGGTGGCCAGCCCTTTTATGCTACAGCAGGAGGTAAAAATGCCGCTGGTCTTGCCCAAGTGCTACAAAAAGCAAAAGATTTCATACTTTAGGGAAAAATAACAACTAAATATTGATGAAGAAATTTTTGCTTTCGGGGTTATTATTGACCTCAACATTTTGTTGCTTTGCACAATCAAAGGCTGATAGCGCGAGTACTGCACTAGGTCATAGCGGCAACAATGAGATAAAGATCAATCTATTGATGTCTATTCTAGGTTTGCCAGAAATTAATTACGAAAGGATTATTGAAGATAATATGTCTGTGGGTTTGGCTGCCTTCGTAGGAGTTAATAATAATGACTTAGATTATAACTTTGGCTTTATTCCAAACTACAGATTGTATTTTGGTGGTAAAAAGGCAAGCGGATTTTTTATTGAAGGTAATATGGCTTTAGTCTCAGTTAAAGATTATAGTAGATATTATTATTCAGATAACGGTTACGGAAGTTTTAATAAAGAAAATAAACTGAATTTTGGTTTAGGCGCTGCCGCAGGAGCAAAGTTTTTAACCAAAAATGGCTTTCTCGGAGAGGTTTATTTAGGCCTTGGTAGATTTTTGGGACAAAATAGGTCAGTTGAGGCTTATCCAAGAATAGGAATTACCCTTGGTAAAAGATTTTAAGTTGATTGCCTTTTAACAAATAAAACCATTACTAAATAAATATGCCTAACCAACTCATAAATGTAGGTTAGGCATATTTTATTATAGCCAAAATAGGCTTTCAGCTATTGACCATTAGCTATTGACAAATGAACAAATGAACGAGTGAACAAATAATCCACCAACCGCCTAATGTCTACCATGCCCTCCATGGCCATGATGTTTACCGTAATGTTTCGGTGCTTTATGTTTAACTACCCTGTAACTGGTATGTTTTGTTCTATAAACCTGTGGTCTGGCATAATATACAGGTCTCGCAACTACAACTCTTTTAACAGGAACATAATGGCTTCTTTGTACATATCTTGGCTGTGCAACATAAACATAATTTGGTGCCGTATAATAATGGACCGGGGTATAATATGGTCTTGCACCAATGTTGATATTTAAACTAACTTGTGCTTTAGCGGGTTGATAAACCATCGCAGCAATGGCTATTGAAGCCAGTAGGATTAACTTTTTCATAATTTTTCATTTAAGTGTACCAACATCAAACCAATTCTGTGCCACAATCATAATGTTACCCTTAATTGATGTGTTTTGATACATATTTCGCTATCTTTGGATTGGTTTTAACTGACCACTTTAATAGATTTTGCCCGTTAATGACTACATCAATTCCTACTGAAAATAACGCTTATGAACTGGTTTCCGGCCTGGAGATCCACGTTCAACTGAATACAAAATCCAAAATATTCTCTTCTGATAGTGCGGCTTTCGGAGCAAATCCAAATGAAAATATCTCTGCGGTATCACTTGCGTTGCCTGGAGCTTTGCCAAAATTAAACAAGGAAGTAGTAGAAAAAGCCATAAGAATAGGTTTAGCGCTAAACTGTGAAATTAATCAGCACAATTTTTTCGATCGCAAGAACTACTTCTATGCAGATTTGCCAAAGGGATATCAGATTACACAGGACAATAGTCCAATTTGTAGAAATGGGTATTTAAATGTTGTATTAGCTAATGGCGAAGAAAAGCGAATAGGCATCAATAGAATCCATCTGGAAGAAGATGCTGGTAAAAGTTTGCATGATCAGGATGCCAAATATTCTTATGTAGATTTGAATCGCGCTGGTGTACCACTGATTGAAATTGTAACCGAACCAGACATCCGCAGTGCAGAAGAAGCATCGGCTTTGCTTACCGAAATCAGACAATTGGTTCGCCATTTGAATGTGAGCGATGGCAATATGGAAGAAGGTTCTCTACGTTGTGATGCTAATATTTCTATAAGAGAAGCAGGAAGTCCAGAATTTGGAACACGCTGTGAGGTTAAAAACTTAAATTCCATTCGTAACGTACGTAGGGCAATGGAGTTTGAGTTTAATCGTCAGGTTGAGGTGGTAAAAGATGGAGGTAAGATAATCCAGAGTACCTTAAACTTTGATGCTGATAAGGGTACTACATCGCCTATGCGAAGTAAGGAAGAAGCGAATGATTACAGGTACTTCCCAGATCCAGATCTACAGCCAATTGTAATAGCAGACGAGTGGTTATCAGCTATTAAAGCTGCGATGCCAACTCTTCCAAAAGAAATAGCTAAAAACTTGATTGCAAGCTTTGGAGTGAGTAATGCAGAAGCCAATATGCTTGCCGAAGACAGCGACCTATATCAGTACTTTAATGAAGCGAAAACTGAAGTTAAACAGCACAAGAGCTTGGTTAATTGGTTATTGGGTGCTATAAGAGCAATCTTGAATGAAAAAGCTATCGGAATAGTTGACTATAAAGTAAAACCAAAGCAACTGGCAGCAGTAATTAACTTGGTAGATGATAAAAAGATTAGTCAACAGAACGCCCTACAACAACTTTTACCAGCAATTGCCGATAATAACACAGTTGATGTATTAAGTTTGGCCGCCCAGCTTAACCTGTTGATTGTAGAAGACAATGATGCCATTGAACAATTTATTGATGAAGTTTTAATTAAGTATGCGCCACAGGTACAAGCATACAAAACTGGAAAAAAAGGCGTTTTAGGTTTGTTCGTTGGTGAAGTGATGAAGTTGGCCAAAGGCAAGGCAGATGCTAAAAAAATAAGTGATTTAATTATTGGAAAATTGAAATAAGAATGAAAAGATTAGGATATATACTTTGTCTGATTGCTGTTTTATCAGCTTGTAAAGATAAAACGAGATTTACGATTAAAGGTAAAATAGAGAATGCAGGTTCTGAACGGAAGGTTTTTTTGTATGGAATGGCAAATAATAGCATGAGCGTTCTTGATTCGACAACCCTGTCTGAAAAGGGAGAGTTTGAATTTAATAGAATGGGTGAAACACCTGATTTTTACCGTATAAATGTGGGTGCTACACATGAATATATGACCATTGCGAAAAATGGAGATGTTGTTAAGTTAACAGCTGATTTAACGAGCCCTACTAACGAATATCAGATTACTGGTGCCGATGATGCAGATAAATTAACAGAGTTTAATAAATTAAAGAATAGCGAGGCAGCAAAAATTGAGGTAATTAAGGCCGATTTTGAGAAGAAGGTAGAAGCAAATCCTGATCAAAGAGCAGCATTGGTTCAGCAAATGTCTCCAATGTATATGAATGCGATAAAAGAACTGAACACTGCTATTGCTAAATTTGCAAATGATAACCCTAAATCGCTAGTTAGCTTTTATGCGATCAGCTTGTTAAATCCGACAGGAAATGAAGCCGCTTTAGTTGCTTATGCAGAAAAAGTAGATGACGAATTGAAGAAAAATACAGCGGTTAAAAACTTTGTTGAGAAGGTAACTAAATTAAAAGCGGTACAAATAGGGCAGCAGGCGCCAGATTTTAGTATCAATACCATTGATGGCAAAACAATTAAACTATCTGATTTTAAAGGGAAATATACCCTGATTGATTTTTGGGCTTCATGGTGTGCACCTTGTAGAAATGAAAATCCTAACGTAGTAAAAGCTTACAATAAGTTTAAAGGTAGAAACTTTACTATTTTAGGGATTTCCCTAGATAAGGATAAGGCAGCATGGGCACAGGCTATTAAACAAGATGGTTTAACTTGGACGCATGCTAGTGAGCTTAACGATTTCAATGGAGCTTCAGTTAGGTTATATCAGGTAGAATCTATACCGAGCTCTTTCCTTTTAGATCACAATGGAAAAATCATTGCTAGAGACTTACGTGGAGAAGAATTGGATAACTTTTTAAACAATACCTTACCTTAAGCCTAATTCTGTGTTAAGTTAATTAATGCGTTTAACAATTTGTTAACATGCCTTTAACCTAAGAGTAGAATTGTATTGTTACTTTCGTAATAAATAAAACTAAAGATGAGTACAGCAAAACAGAAAATATTAATTGTTGACGATGAACCAGATATTTTAGAGCTGATCGAGTACAATTTGAAAAAAGAGGGTTATCAGGTATTTTTAGCAAGTAATGGACAGGATGGGATTGCAGTAGCAAAAAAGGTATTACCTGATTTAATTATCCTTGATATCATGATGCCCAAAATGGATGGTATAGAAGCCTGTCGTTTAATGCGTGCAATTCCTGAGTTCAAAAATACTTTTATGGTTTTTTTAACAGCAAGAAGCGAAGAGTATTCGGAAATTGCTGGGTTCAATGTTGGTGCTGATGATTATATTGCCAAACCGATTAAACCAAGAGCACTGGTAAGCAGAATAAATGCTATACTACGACGAAATGCTAGTGGTGAGGAAATTTCTGATAACAAAGTAGAAATTGGTGATCTGGTAATTGATAGAGAAGCCTATCTTGTTTTTCAGAATGGTGCCAAAGTGGTATTGGCAAAAAAAGAATTTGAACTTTTATATCTTTTGGCTTCTAAACCAGGTAAGGTTTATACCAGGGAATCAATCCTTAAAAATATTTGGGAAGACTCTGTGGTCGTAACCAATCGTACCATTGACGTACATATCCGTAAACTGCGTGAGAAGCTTGGCGAAAACTATGTTTCCACAGTGAAGGGGGTTGGCTATAAGTTTGAGTTGAGTTAATCAGGTCCATAAGTCTGTTCTGAAGCTAACAAACTGAAAACTTATCAGTACTTTTGTACCTCATTTAAAAATAACGAGTGAAGTACCCAAATTTTAAAGACCTTATATTATTTGAGAACGAAGATTATATCGTTGTCAATAAACCACCTTTTGTTGCATCACTTGATGAACGTGGTGCAGCAAGTGAAGTAAATATCCTGCGTTTGGCTAAACAATATTCGGCTGATGCTCAGGTTTGCCACCGATTGGATAAAGAAACCTCTGGAGCAATCGTAATCGCCAAAAATCCAGAAGCATACCGCAATTTGGCAATGCAATTTGAGCGTAGAAAGGTGAAGAAAATTTATCACGCTGTTGTTGACGGTCAGTTTCAATTTGACAATCTTTTTGTAGATCTTCCGATCCTTAATGATGGCAATAAAAATGTAACCATTGATAGGGTAGAGGGAAAACGCGCAGAAACTTATTTCAATTCCCTAAAATATTACAAACATTATACCTTAGTTGAGTGCAAGCCAGTTACCGGGCGTATGCACCAAATCAGGATCCATTTGGCCACTCAACGTGCAGCCATCTGCGGCGATCACATGTACAAGGGAAAACCAGTTTTTCTCTCAGCGCTAAAAAAGGGCTATCGCATTGCTAAAGATGAAGAAGAACAGCCAATCATGAAACGGTTTGCGCTACATGCAAAAGAAATTGTTTTTAAAGGACTAGACGAACAAGAAATCAGTATCGAAGCACCTTACCCAAAAGATTTTACAACATTGTTGAAGTTGTTGGATAAGTTTGATTCGTAGCTTTTTGACTAATGGCTAATAGCTAATAGCTGATGGTCAATAGTTAATGGTCTGGGTGGCTAAATAGACGCTTCCCTCGATTGTTTTATAGCATTGAGCTTAAAGACTAAAGCTTAAAGCTTTGCAAAGTCGCCCATTGTAAAGCTATCACAATTTTAGCATGATAAAAATGATTAAAGCAAAATGCCTAACCCATTAATATGTTGGTTAGGCATTTTGCTTTATGAATCCAGACCATGAACCATGAACTATGATCCATGAACCTTTTTACTCGCTTCTTTTCAGTCCGAACTTCTCTATTTTACTGTAAAGGTGACTGCGTTGAATTTCTATATCATCTGCAGTTTTAGAAACATTCCAGTTGTTTTTTTCCAGTTTGTACTTGATGAATTCCTTTTCTGCATGATCTTTATAGTCCTGAAAGTTAGAGAATTTATCATAGCTAGGAGAACTTGAAGCTTGTACTGGCGCTGTATGATTGTTTGTTGCACCAATGTTTGTACCACCAGTTGGATTTGCAAATGCAATTACGTCATTTTCGGTAATCGTTTTATCGCTCAAAATGATCAAACGTTCTATCATGTTATGCAGTTCGCGAACATTTCCTGTCCAAGGTAATGCTTTTAGTGCATCCATTGCGCCTTCACTAATTCTTTTTACTGGCATACCATAATCGCCACAAATCTCATCTAAAAAGTTCTGTGCTATTACAGGAATATCGTCTGTACGTTCAGTTAAATGTGGAACGTGAATGTTAATTACATTTAACCTATGGTATAAATCCATTCTGAAATTGCCATCTTCAATTTCTTTAAGTAGATCTTTATTGGTCGCTGCCAATACTCTTACGTTCACATCAAGTTCTTTTTCACCACCTACACGGGTAATTTTATGTTCCTGCAGGGCACGCAATACTTTTGCTTGTGCAGAAAGACTCATATCGCCTATCTCATCTAAAAATAAGGTGCCGCCATTAGCAAGCTCAAATTTACCGATGCGCTGTTTTACTGCAGATGTAAATGAACCTTTTTCATGTCCGAATAATTCACTCTCAATTAACTCTGAAGGAATAGCGGCACAGTTTACCTCAATCAGTGGATTCTCTGCTCTGTTAGATTTCTCATGGATCCAACGGGCTACTAATTCTTTACCACTTCCGTTTGCACCGGTAATCAATACACGGGCTTCGGTGGGGGCAACCCTGTCTATCGTTTCCTTAATTTTATTGATGCTATCCGATTCGCCTAAAATATGACGTGTTTTACTTACTCGTCGTTTTAAAACCTTGGTTTCGGTTACTAATGTTCCGCGATCTAGGGCATTTCTGACAGTAATTAGCAAACGATTTAGGTCAGGTGGTTTAGAAACAAAATCAAACGCCCCCTTTTTACTGGCCTCAATTGCTGTTTCTACGGTTCCATGACCTGAGATCATGATAAATGGAAGGTCTGGTTTTAGGATCTGTGCATTTTCAAGCACCTCCATACCATCCATTTTATTCATCTTAATATCACATAATACTAGATCGTAGTTGTTCTTCTTAATGAGTTCTAAGCCATCAATGCCATTGTCTATGTCATCAACGTCATAACTTTCGTATTCAAGAATTTCACGTAACGTACTTCTTATTGCACGTTCATCATCAATTATCAGCAGTTTTGCCATTTTTTGGTTATTCTTTTTATTAGGGTACTAATATATTGTTTTTTGCTTAATGTATAGTTTTTTATACAATACATTAACGGTAAAGTGAGATAAAGGTTTTTGAAATGAGCTATTTAGTTCATTAGTTCAATTGTTCATTGGTTCATTTGTCCAATGTTTTATTGTTGGAAGGCATTAGTTCAATTGTTCATTTGTTCAATGTTTTATTGTTGGAAGGTTCAAATTTTGAAATGTTCATTTGTCCAATTTGCCTCCACTTTTATAAAGGTGTGTCTAGGAGGTAGCTTCGAGCAAGCTTCGAGGTAGCTATAAGGTAGGTATTATGTAGAAAAAGATAACTTGTGATGATTGAAAGGTTCAAAAGTGTGCCAAAGGCATCCCTTTGGGAGAAGGTTTAAATGTTAATTGGTTCATTTGGAAAAACAGCTTTATATTTGGATGAATAACACACAACAACTTCCCAACCTTCAACATTTTACGTCTTCCATCATCCATCTTCCATCATACCTCTTCCATATACTTACCCTTTACCTACACTATGCCTAGGCTGGTGAACTTTTTTAACAAACTGGACAAATGAACGATTGAACCAATGAACCAATGAACCAATGAGCTAATGAACATCCACAACAAATAGGTGATTATTAAAGAAAAAAAATGCAAGCCTATAAGCCGGGTTCTGTTTTTCCGATTGCTCGGAACTTCTACCATTAATCTACTATAAATGTCGCCATTTATCTCTAACGACCTACCCACTAACATCGAACGGGCCGTTCTACATACGTTAGCCTATTTGGTCTTTCAACTCCCGGGGTTTACCAAAATCCCGATCACTCGAGAAGATCGTGAGCTCTTACCTCACGTTTTCACCCTTACCCTATAAATATATATATGGCGGTATATTCTCTGTGGCACTTTCCGTCATCCAGGTATTCATTCCTGAACGCCTTCCCGTTAGGAAGCGAGATGCCCTATGTTGCCCGGACTTTCCTCTCCCTTAATTTAATAAGACAGCGATAGAACAGCTTGCATTTTGCGCAAAGATAGTTATTTTAAGCTGAAAGCTTAAAGACTAAAGCAGAAAGCTTAAAGACTGGATGCAGATTGCAGGATGTTCATTGACAGTTTAGAGATAAAAAAATCATGTAGGGGTTAGCTAGGGGTTAGGTTGGAAGGTTGAAGGTTGGAATGTTGGAATGTTGGAATGTTGTGCCAAGGGCATCCCTTTGGAAGAAGATGGAAGTTTCAATTAGTAAAGAAAATTGTAGGTACTATAGCACCTACAATTTGCTATTTACAAGTTTTTAGATCTAATGCTACCTGCTCATATTTATACATTCCCTGTTTGTTGCCAAATGAATTGGTAACATATACGATAACCTGAGCAAGGTCAATATCGGCCAAGTTAAAGGATGGCATCTTTCCTTCATAAGTTTTTCCATTAATGACCATTGGTTTATTGGAACCTTTTTTGATGATACAAGCTAAATCAGCCTTTTGCGTTTTTAAGAATATCGTATCAGTTAAGGGGGGAGCCAATGCACCTAAGCCTTCGCCATTTTCGCCATGGCAGTTTTGGCAATGGGTTCTGTACAAATCTTTACCATTTGTAATATAAGAGGTAAGTTCAATTTCTCCTGCACTTTGGCAAGAATAAATGATACAGCTTATTGTCAGTGAAAAAATAATAATCAGGATAGTTCTGCGCATGTTGCTATTTCTCTTCAGCCAATAAGGTACTGATGTCTTTTTTCAATTGTTCTACCTGATCAGCTTTGGTGCCATCATAAGCGCCACGCATTTTCTTCTCTTTATCTATCAGTACCAACCAGCCTTGGTGAATATAACCGTCTTTTGCCGTGCTATCTTCCTGTACTGCTACTAAATAATCATGCTCTGCCAAATGATATACTTCTTCTTTGTTTCCATAAACAAACTGCCATTTTGAAGCATCAACCCCTAGTTTTGCTGCGTATTTTTTCAATACAGAAGGTTTATCGTATTTAAAATCAATAGTGTGCGAGAGAAACATAACATCAGGATTGTTCTTATATTCATCATAAACCGTTTTTAAATTCCTGTGCATTGTTGGGCAAATTGTACTACAAGATGTGAAAAAGAAATCGGCTACGTATACTTTCCCCTTGAAGGTGTCTTGCGTAATATAAACACTGTCTTGGTTCAGCAGTTTGAAACTTGGGATGGTTTGATAGATGGTATCAATTTTATCGTTTCCATTTTCATCTTTGACGGTTACCGCTTCCCGATTTCCATAAATAGGGAGTTTCTTGTTGTTATTACAGGCGGTAATTACGCTGCTTGTCAATAGGAAAATAGATAAATAGGCGATGTTCTTAAATTTGATCATAATGATTGAATTTGCTTACAAACATACGTTAAACACAAATAATGTCTAACGTATGCTGGTAATATTTGTTAAGATTTAATTAAATAATACAATTGGTTGATGTTATAAGTTATTCCTACATAAACTTTAGCCGCACTTTGTGGATGGTCTGTTTTGGCTTCCCAAACATTTCGTTGAAAACCGAGGTTTAACGCAATGTTCTTGTAATATAGATCTGCGCCAATTCCAGCCATTAGGTTGTTCATTTGATGTTCTCCAGTTTTAACGCCTTTATAGGTTTCTCCGGCAGAGTTTTCATAAAAAAACTGGGCAGAAGGGGTAACCTGCCAATCTTTGTTGATCCGCTGTGTATAAAAGAGATTTAAAAATGTGGTACTGCTGTTTGCAATTCCCTCCTGCGCCGCATTTTGACCATTTATCTTATAGGAACTGTTAATGCTCATGCCAAATTTCTTGATGCCGATTAGATAATTGGCGTAAACAAATCCATCAGTACTACCAGTTCCAGGCTGCATTAAAGCTGAGTATCTGATTCCTGTAACTGTTTTGACATCATTTTTACCGCTGGGTAATTTGATCCCAGCACCAACTATTAATCGCTGATTAAATTTTGCCTGATCTAATTTCCTGATCAGGTGATATCCCGCATAGAGATTTACATCACCAATACCAGAAATGGAAGTCGTGTAACCGTTGTATCGTTCGCTATTTGAATTATAGGGGACAATGGCATTGAGCTCTATGCGCTGATGTAGAAAATATCGACCCCTAACCTCCATAGTTCTATACAATTCATAATCTGCAGGATTATTGTTATGGCCTGTCAGCGGTGCGGTACGGTCATCTTTTGGGATGAAAAAATTACTTCCCCTTGGGAAAGTAGCATGGTTTTGCCCATGATAGCCATTGAAGGAACGATAGCGGTATAGGATTCCGAAGTTGCTCTGGTTATCATAGGGTGTTAATCCCATAAAACAGCCACAAATATCACATGCAGCAGCTGTTGTACTTGAAAGTAGCAGTAATAAGATCAGTATTTTAATATTCGCTAAAAGCTTTATTTTTAATAAATTCATTATCTGTTAATGTTTTTAAAAAACTAATTAATTGTTGTTTCTGGATGCTGGAAAGTGGAACTCCCGTTTTTCCACCCTTAACCAATAAAGGATCTAGATTGGTTGCCGCTTTAACACCTGCATCATAATGTGCAAGTACCTGATCAAGGGTTTTGAAACGGCCATCATGCATGTAGGGTGCAGACAATTCGATGTTCCTTAAGGTTGGTATTTTAAACTTCGCCTGATCGCTGTTCAAACCTGTAATGATTTTCCTTCCTTCATCGCTGCTGATTAAATCCAGTCCGTTATTGGCGTACTTGAGATTGGTGAATAAGGGTTCCGTATGGCAGGAGGCACAATTATCTTTAAATAATTGATAACCTAACTGTTCTTCGGTAGTGAAACTATTTTGCTTTGGATCACGAATTACCTTGTCGTACTTGCTGTTTCCAGAAACCATGGTGGCCATAAATTGTGATAAAGCGCGTAACATTTCCTGCGAACTTATTTTTTGAACACCAAAAGCTTCCTTAAATAGTTGTGGATAAGGGGCTGTGGTATTCAGGAAGTCAACTATTGCACTTAAACTCGTTCCCATTTCACAGGCATCGGTAATTGCATTGATGGGTACGATCTCCAGATTTTTGGCACCGCCATCCCAAAAGAATTCACGCTGCCATGCCAAATTAAATAGCACTGGAGCATTACGTTTGCCCAGACAGTTATTTACACCATGGCTCACACTGTGGTCTAATTGGGCAAAGGCTGCAAATTGCTGGTGACAACTGCCGCAAGAAACACTTTGATCTGACGATAAACGTGCGTCATAAAAAAGTTTTTTTCCTAAAGCGAAACCTTTATTGCTAAGGGCATTACCTTCAAATTTGTACACCGCCTCTGGGAAATTTGCAGGAATTACAAATTTAACATCATCAACGGGTGTTGTGGTAATGTCCTTTTTGCTGCAGGCATACATGATCCATGTACTCAGAAAGAGCCATAAACACACTTTAAAATGTTTCATAGCCTAATTGTGAATGTGATCTAGCTCAAATAAACCGTTAACATAATTGTCGGCAACAACCACCGAGTTTGCCGCACCCATGGTAAAATTTAAAGTGGCGAAATTAACAGATTGCTTTCCAGTAAATAAACTTGCTGCGTTTACCTTAAAGTGTAATTGCGGCTTTTTATCTGTCCTGATCCTTAATGGATTTGCAGGGTTAAAATCGGTGCTGAACGTTCTGATGGTGTTGTTAGGGTCTACAATTCCACCAATATGAAATGTTAAGGCGTTGTTAGTTGCTGTAGATTGAGGTGATGTTCCTTCAAGTTTCACGAAAATATAACCGCTGTTCCATGTCCAGAACATGCCATGAATAGGGTCTAATGCACCAGTTTGTGCGCCGGAAAGGTTACGTTCCTTATCAACCCCTATTATAAAAGATATTTTCGTGTAATCGCCTACAGGGATATTGGTCATGCTGTTCAAGAGGCTTTCAGGCTTTGCGGCATCTGCCAGAAGATAACTTTCTGGAACAGCGTATACTGATCCGTCTGACTTGGTTAACTTGATATTGCTAACGTAATATTTGAATACCGAAATGTTGAATTTGTCGCCGTTGGCATTGCTATAGGTTTGTGTATTTAAAACCAAAGGGCTTCCATTTACTACGTTTTCGAATTCTAAGGCAAAGGTTCCTTTTTCTTCGGTATTTAGGGTGTCATCTTCTTTTTTACAAGATGCTAGAGTTAAAATAATTAGGCTGAATATAATTGATAGTCGTTTGATAAACATTTTTGTAATTTTAAAATAAATTATTGGTCAGGGCATAGGGCAAGGTCATTATTTAAGCTTTTTGGGCTAACTGCTTCGTTTCTGCGAGGCACGAAGCAGTCTCCTTGCCGGTTTTGACACTTATAGCAGCAAGGAGATTGCTTCGCGAAAAGCTCGCAAAAGCGAAACTTCATAGTCTCCTTGCCGGTTTTGACGCCGTTGTAGCGATGTCATTAGCTCAAGCTAGGTATTACATCATCGTTTCTGCGAGGAATGAAGCTCCAAAGGAGTACCTATGGCACAGTCTCCTTGCCGGTTTTGACGCCTATAGCAGCAAGGAGATTATTCACTTGTTTCTATTTTTTCAATCGTGTTCATGAGCTCCCCCACTTTTGCGGGATCGGTTATCTTCGCGAAAAGCTCTCAAAAGCGAAATTTTCGTTACATAATGACATTAGGCACGGGTATGCAATGACTTTTGAATTAAATAAATTGGATCATAGCAAGAAATTCTATCTCTCCTGGAGTTAGAAAAACTGCATTCATAAAATTGTTATTAAACCTGTTTTGGTGGCTGGAAGATCTCGATAGTTGCAGCTATCGTCTTTTTTTGAAGATAGTGGATTTTTATGGGCAACATTGGCATTTCGTAGATTGGAGCCAATAATGTTGCAGTATTTGGAGCAATGGTTTCGATAATCCTTTTCAGATTGTCCTGCTCGCTTTTGTTTTTTTGCTCTAGTTCCTTCAACTTGATGTCCATGAAACATTTACCTTCGCAATGCAGGTCGGGTTTATCTTTGTTGGTACAGAATACCGATGCGATATAGGATTTGTTGAAGGTGTACGAAGAGGATAAGATCCAATAGTTGAAACAGTTGGTTAAAATACCAAACAATAAAAAACACGAAATAAGCTGTTTCCAGATCTTCATTGAAGATGATTTTGTTTTTTAAGCTCTATTTTTTCTTAACTGCTTCGAAGCATCAATATAAATCAAAGAAGTTTATTGACTTTATGCATTTTGCTGTTTCGAAGGGCAAAAGTAAACATTTTTGCAAAACCTTTAGTAAAAGATGTATATTAATTCCGAAATCAATAGTATGGGCAGGATATTTTTCTTTTTTGGCTTTTTAATTTTATCGCTGAATGTGGCATATGCCCAAGATCACCAGACTGGTAATCAGGTATTGATAAAAGCAGGGGACAGTGATGCTGAAATTATCAGAAAGGCGGCTAATGTTAGGCCTTCACGTAGGCAGCTGAACTGGCAAAAACTCGAGCTCACTGCCTTTTTCCATTTCGGGATCAATACTTTTACGAGCAGGGAATGGGGTGATGGAACTGAAGATCCGAAAATTTTCAATCCTACAAAGTTAGATGCCAGACAATGGGTGAAAACAATGAAAGAAGCTGGTTTTAAGCAGGTCATCCTTACAGCTAAACATCATGATGGATTTTGCTTATGGCCAAGCAAATTCACGGAACACAGTGTTAAAAATAGTGAGTGGAAAAATGGGAAGGGCGATGTGGTAAAAGAAGTTGCCGAAGCCTGTAAATATTACAAGATTGGTTTCGGAATTTATTTATCACCATGGGACAGAAACCATAAAGACTACGGTGATAGCAAGTTATACAATGCCTATTTCATCAATCAGTTAACAGAATTATTGAGCAATTATGGCAAAGTTGATGAGGTTTGGTTTGACGGTGCAAATGGCACAGGGCCAAATGGCAAGAAGCCTGTTTACGATTTCAATAATTGGTATAAGCTGATCAGAAAGCTTCAGCCCAAAGCTACTATTGCCGTTATGGGACCAGATGTGCGCTGGGTTGGTACAGAAACAGGCTACGGTAGAATTACAGAATGGAGTGTGCTGCCTGCTGATGATAACATGCTTGCCGCAATCGCCGAAAACGCTCAAAAAGAAGTCACATTTGTGCCCAATGGCGATAAAATGGCAGAAGACCTTGGGAGTAGAAACAAAATATTAAAAGCAAAAGGTTTGGTCTGGTATCCTGCAGAAACTGATGTTTCTATTCGTGAAGGCTGGTTCTATCATCCCGATCAGGATCAAAAAGTAAAAACATCAAAACAGTTAATGGAGATCTACTTCGCATCTGTCGGAAGAAATAGTGTGTTGCTGCTAAACGTACCGCCAAATAAAGAGGGATTGATTAGTGAAAACGACATCAGGGCATTGAAAGATTGGACATTTTTGCGCAATGAACTATTTGCTTTAAACCTGGCAAAAGAGGCAAAAATAACAGCAGCTGATGGTAAAACCGTTTCACACATGGTGGATGGCAATGAGGAAACCTCTTATATGGCACCGCCAAAAGATACATCGGCTCTAATCAATTTAAGTTTTGCGAAAACAATTAAGTTCAACGTACTTTGCCTGCAGGAAAATATTGCGACTGGTCAAAGAGTTGAAAAGTTTGTACTCGAATACAAAGATGGCGAAACTTGGAAAACAGCAACAGAGGGCACAACAATCGGTTATAAAAGATTGCTGAAATTTAATGAGATCTCTACAAACGCAGTAAGATTACGTATTTTAGCAGCAAGGTTAAACCCAACAATTGCGGAGTTAGGCCTTTATCATTCAAAAGAATAAATGAAGCTAAAACATACCCTTTTCCTCTTTTTTATTTGCTTACAAGTTAAAGTAGGAGCCCAAGTAACGGTTCAGAAACTAAGCAGTAATTGGGTTTTTCAGGAGCAGGATCAAAACAAATGGTTTCCTGCAAAAGTGCCAGGCGAAGTACATGTAGACCTGATGGCCAATAAGTTAATTCCTGATCCATTTTATAGAAACAATGAAAGAAAAGTACAATGGGTAGAAAAGGAAAACTGGAATTATAAAACTAGCTTTTCGGTGCGACCAAATGTACTGAGCAAAAAACATATCGAGCTGGTATTTGACGGATTGGACACCTACGCCGATGTCTATCTAAACGGCAAACTTGTGTTGAGTGCCCATAATATGTTTCGACAGTGGAAAGTTGAAGTCAAGGATATCATTAAGGCAAAAGATAACCTACTGCTGATCCGTTTCTATTCTGCACAGAATAAGGTCGATTCATTGGCCAAAGCGGATCTCCCTTATCTCATTCCAGATAACCCAAGAGCTTACGTGCGTAAAGCACAGTTTCATTTTGGATGGGATTGGGGACCGAAATTAACCACCTGTGGGATTTGGAAAGAAGCAAGAATCGAAGCCTATGATCAGCAACCGATAGATAGGGATTTTGTTGCACCAATAAAGGTAGAATTGGTTCAACAACCTGATCAATATGGTAAATCATTCTATTTTAAGATTGATGGCAAGACGGTCTATATGAAGGGAGCGAATTATATCCCGTCTGATGCCTTTGTAACCAGGATGAGCAAAAATGATTACCGCAAAATGTTAATGATGGCAAAAGATGCAAACATGAACATGTTACGTGTTTGGGGTGGCGGAATTTATGAGGATGACTATTTTTATGATTTGTGCGACTCGCTGGGCATTCACGTATGGCAGGATTTTATGTTCGCGGGAGCCATGGTTCCTGGTGATAAAGCATTTTTTGATAATGTAAGGGAAGAGGTTAAATATCAGGTTAAACGTTTAAGAAGGCATAAAAGCATTGTATTATGGTGCGGAAATAACGAAGTTGATGAAGCATTTAACCGCTGGGGATGGCAAAGTACCTTTAAGATTACGCCAAAGGATTCAGCTAAACTGTGGGATGATTATAAAAGGTTATTTAGAGACAGTATTCCAAAATGGGTAAAGGAAGTGGATGGGAGCAGGCCTTATATCAGTACATCGCCAAAATACGGATGGGGAGTGAAAGATAGTTTTACCGAAGGTGACAGTCACTACTGGGGTGTTTGGTGGGGCAACGAAGATTTCGAAACATTCGAAAAGAAAACGGGAAGATTTGTAAGCGAGTATGGAATGCAGGCTATGCCGAATTACTCGAGCGTTTTAGCTTATACAGAGGCACAAGATCGGTACCTGTATTCTGGTGTATTGCAAAATCATCAGAAGGCAGGCAATGGTTTTAACAAATTAGCAGTCTATCTTAAAAACTACATGATAGATTCCGCAAAAATAAATAAGCTCTCGGTAGAAAATTATGTTTACCTCACGCAGTGCGTTCAATATTATGGCTTCAAAAATATGATTGCCATTCACCAAAGTAAACAGCCCTATAATATGGGTACCCTATTATGGCAATTGAACGATTGTTGGCCGGTAGCAAGCTGGAGCATTACCGATTATATTAACCGGGCACCAAAGGCGGCGTGGTATGCCGTAAAGCAAGCGTATGCGGATGATAGTAAACTTGAAAGAGATACAATTAGACCGAAAGATTTAAAATTAACCAATCCTAAGATTACCTGTACTGTAAAAGGAAATACAATTACCTTAAAGTCATCAGCATTTGCCAAATATGTATTTGTAGATTTAAAAGGATATACCGGTAAACTAAGTGATAACTATTTCGATCTATCTGCTGGACAGCCGAAGATAATTACTTTTGAGCCTAAAGATCTGAAGGAGAAAGTAGTTGTAGTAAAAGTTAAATCTTTATGGGATATCAGAAACTTAACTTATTAATAAACCCCATAGGTTTTTGAAACTTATGGGGTTTATCTCGAAAACCTATAAAGGTCACGAGCTATTATGCCTGCAAATCAGCCATTATCGCTTTAACTTTATCAGTTAATTTAATTTCGGTGGCTTTAAATTCATCTTTGCTTGCGAGCGGAGTGTTTACGCTGCAATAGAACTTGATTTTAGGCTCTGTGCCGCTTGGTCTTGCCGAAATGATACTTCCGTCTGCGGTGATGAATTGAAGTACGTCAGACTTAGGAAAGCCCAATTCTTTAGTGTCGCCACTTTTGATGTCGGTTTCTTTGTTCAGTTCATAATCTTTTAGGGTTACTACTGCCGAGCCTCCAAGGGTTGCAGGTGGATTATTTCTGAACTGCTCCATCATTGCCTTGATCTCTTCAGCACCAGTCTTACCTTTTTTGGTAATCGATACCAGGTCTTCTTTGTACATACCATAGTCAACATACATTTCTGTCATGGCTTCGAAAAGGCTACTTCCCTTATCTTTGTAAAAGGCAGTCATCTCGGCAATAAAGGCACAAGAAATTACGGCATCTTTATCTCTTACCAAGTCGCCGATCAGGTAACCATAACTTTCTTCACCACCGGCGATAAAGGTCTTTTTACCTTGTAGATCGGTCATTACTTTTCCGATCCATTTAAAACCGGTTAAGGTATCAAAGTACTCCACACCTTTGGCATCGCAAATGGCTTTAATTAAACTTGTGGTTACAATGGTAGATACTACATACTCATTTCCAGTTAGTTTACCTTTTTCTTCCCAGGCCGTTAAAAGATAGTTGATCAATAAACTTCCGGTTTGATTTCCATTTAATAGTACAAACTCACCATCGGTATTTTTAACTGCGATACCAACTCTATCGGCATCTGGATCTGTAGCCAATACCAGGTCAGCATCCAGTTCTTCCGCTTTTTTAATGGCTAAAGACAAAGCATCTTTCTCTTCAGGATTTGGATAAACTACCGTTGGAAAATTACCATCAGGTTTACTTTGTTCTTCAACTACGGTTACATTGGTAAAACCAAATTGGGCTAAAGCCTGAGGAACCAGGGTTATTCCGGTACCATGGATTGGAGAATATACTATTTTCAGGTCATGCTGATTTTTAATGGCATCAGGTGAAACTGATAATGCGGTAATTTTATCAAGGTAAAGTTTATCAATGTTTTCGCCAATCAATTCAACATTGCTTTCGATGCGGTCAAATTTAACTTCATCGATACTTTTTATCGCAGCAACTTCTTCCATTACCATTTTGTCATCTGGAGAGGTAAACTGACCACCGTCATTACCGTATGCTTTATAACCGTTATATTCTTTAGGGTTATGGGATGCTGTTAACATTACACCACTCTTACAGCCAAGTTCGCGAATGGCAAATGAAAGTTCTGGAGTAGGTCTTAATGCTGAGAAAAAGTAAACATGAATACCATTTGCAGCAAAAACATCAGCTGTAATTTTAGCGAAATAATCAGAGTTATTTCTGCTATCGTGGGCAATCGCTACACTGATTTTTTCGTCTTTGTATTTTTTGTTCAGGTAGTTGGCCAAACCCTGTGTTGCGGTTCCGATAGTGTATTTGTTAATGCGATTGGAACCAGCACCCATAATTCCTCGTAACCCTCCAGTACCAAATTCTAAACTTCTATAAAAAGAGTCGGTCAGTTCCGTGAAAGATTCCTGATCTAACAAGGATTGGATTTCATTTTTGGTTTCTTGATCGTAATTGCCACTAAGCCATTCGTTTATAGTAGCTAAGGTTGCTTGTTCTAATTGCATATTTCGTTTTTTGATTTTATAGTATAAAGACAAAACAAAATTAAAATTGTTCCAATCATTCTTACAAGATATTATCAGAATTTTATTTTGTCAGTTTAATGGAAATTAACCTTCTTTTCGTTAATTTCACGCCCCGTTACAATAATAAGAAAAATACCTATTCTATAAATTAAAAATGAGGGCATTTTGATTTTTTACCATCCAGAAAAAATTAAAACAGCTTCATTAGCGATAAAAAACAATAATAGATAAATGAAAATATTAAAATTTGGTGGTACATCTGTAGGTAGCCCAGAGCGCATGAAAAGATTGTTGGATATCATTGACCCAACAGAAGAGCAAATTGTAGTGTTATCGGCAGTGTCTGGTACTACAAATAGTTTGGTAGAAATTTCGGCCAAATTACTGAAGGAAGAAAAGCTTGAAGCCACAGAATTAATTAATAATTTACATCAAAAATATAATGACTTTGTAATTGAATTATTGCCAGAGGGCGATTTTAGGGAGCAGGGTCAGGAAGTGGTAGACTATCATTTTAATTTCTTGGCATCACTGGCCAATGATTTGTTTACAGCAATTGAAGATAAGGTTGTTCTGGCACAGGGCGAGTTATTATCAACTACCTTATACCATATTTATTTAAAGTCTATCAATATACCTTCAGTGCTTTTACCAGCATTAGATTTCATGAAGATTGATGAAGACAATGAACCGGATATCCCATTTACAGCTGAACATTTAACTCCATTATTGAATAAGAATAGCGGCAACAAACTTTTCATCACGCAAGGATTTATCTGTAGAAACAGTTTCGGAGAGGTTGATAACCTCCGTCGTGGCGGAAGTGATTATACCGCTTCTTTACTTGGCGCCGCAATTTTAGCAGAAGAAGTGCAGATCTGGACAGATATTGATGGCATGCACAATAACGATCCTAGAATTGTAAAAGGCACCAAGCCAATCGCACACCTTTCATTTGATGAAGCTGCCGAGCTTGCTTATTTTGGTGCGAAAATCTTGCATCCACAGTCCGTTTTCCCAGCGCAGAAATATAAAATCCCTGTACGTTTGCTAAATACAATGGAACCTAAGGCATTTGGAACCGTAATTAGTACGGAAAGTGAAAAGGGAAAGATCAAATCTATTGCTGCTAAAGATGGAATTACGGCAATTAAAATACAATCGAGCAGAATGTTATTGGCCTATGGCTTCTTAAGAAGGATCTTTGAAATTTTTGAGCGCTATAAAACACCAATTGATATGATCACGACTTCTGAAGTGGCAGTATCATTAACGATTGATTTTACCGATAACCTAGAAGATATCATTAAAGAGCTAAATGCTTTCGGAACGGTAGAAGTTGATAAAGACCAAACTATTGTATGTGTTGTAGGTGATTTCGGTGCAGAAAAACATGGTTATGCAGCTAAGGTATTGGATTCTATTAAACATATTCCAGTGCGTATGATTTCTTATGGCGGAAGTGCCTATAACATCTCACTGCTGGTTGGAACTGCTAATAAAGTAGAAGCCCTAAGAAGTTTACACGATAGAATTTTCGAATAAGTTTATCTTTTTCTTAAAACGAAATAGATAAAAATGATGAAAAGCAAAAGTACAATCGATAGGCGAATTCTTCTTTCAAATTCCCTGCGTGTTATTTTATGTCTTTTGTAATCAATATAATTACCAGTATACATTACTGCAATAAGAACTAAGAAGAGTATAAAAAGAAATTTCAAGATTATGTTTTCCGATAAAGATATAGCACATTTTTCTAAATTAGAAACCCCATTCTATTATTACGATCTAAATTTATTAGAACGGACTTTAAATGCCTGCCATGAAGCTGCAAGCGTTTATAAATATCATGTGCATTACGCAATGAAAGCGAATTTTAATCCTGCTGTTTTAACTAAAATTGAAAAAGTTGGATTTGGTGCTGATTGTGTAAGTGGAAATGAGGTTAAAAAAGCAATTGAAATAGGTTTCGATAAGAAAAAGGTAGTTTTTGCTGGCGTTGGAAAATCGGATAAGGAAATTAATGAAGCCTTAGACTTGGATATTTTTTGCTTCAATGTAGAGTCGGTTCAAGAATTACAGGTGATTAATGAACTTGCCGAGGCGCGCAATAAAAGAGCTAAAGTTGCCATCAGAATAAACCCTAATGTTGATGCATATACCCATGCCAACATTACTACAGGATTGGATGAAAACAAATTTGGGATCAATTCATGGGATCTCCCAGCCTGTGCCGCAATTTTAAACATTTCTCCAAATCTGGAATTTGTAGGTATCCATTTTCACATTGGCTCTCAGATTACCAATATGGAAGTTTACAAAAATCTATGTGTCCGCGTAAACGAATTTGCTACATGGTTTGAGGATCACGGATTTAAAGTTACCGTATTAAATGTTGGCGGTGGATTAGGGATCGATTATCACAACCCTAATGAACAAATCCCTGATTTTAAATCTTACTTTAAAATATTTGCCGATTTCTTAACTGTTAAACCACATCAAGAGGTTCATTTTGAATTGGGTAGGGCGTTGGTTGGTCAGAGCGCATCGCTGATCAGCAAAGTACTTTATGTAAAGAATGGAAAGAAAAAGAATTTCATCGTATTAGATGCTGGCATGACAGAGTTAATGCGTCCTGCTTTGTACCAAGCCTATCACCAGATTGAAAACATCAGTAAACAATCAAATGGTTCAAGTTCGGTAACTGTAGATCAGGAAACAGGACTGCCTACTAAATATGATGTGGTAGGGCCAATTTGTGAAAGTACGGATTGTTTTGGCAAAGAAGTTCAATTACCAGAAACCTTTAGAAATGATCTGATCGCCATTAGAAGCGCTGGTGCTTATGGCGAAGTAATGGCCTCGCACTATAACTTAAGAGAAGAGATAAGGTTTGTATCGAGTGAAGAGGTTGACCTGGCTGATGGTCAATAGACAATAGACGATGGTCTAAGTGCTTATATGTATGATCATTCTGAGTTTAATGTAAATAGCGTCCTCGTTTCAATAAGGACGCTATTTAACATCTGCTATTATATTATTGAACTAAGCTTAGTTCATGAACGATGAATTATGCATCCAATCTTTAGGCTTTAAGCTTTAGTCTTTCAGCTATAACCCTGAGGGGAACGGACTTTCGGACTTCCCGACGTTTCGGGCTTTCCAACTACCCCTTCTTCCTCGATCCCACAAAAATCACCACCCCGGCTATCAACACAACTCCTCCAACATATGGTGGCCAGTTTACAGTTTTCTCTCGATCAGCAGTTACCTGGATTGGTCCCGCATCTATTACTTTCTCTTTTTTGGTATAAGTAAAGCCTGTCCAAACTAACAGTGCAATTCCAAGTATGATCAATATAGTGCCTAATGTTTTTCCCATGGTTTTAAATGTTTAGTTAAAAACAGACCAGCGCTAATAAAGTTTGATGCTCAGTTAAAAAGAATAACCCAAGCTTATCTTGCTGGAAAAACCTTTATTGATACCTGAGTTCAGGATGCCGTATAATTTATCTAACTTAAAATAGAAGGCGAAGTCAAACGCGCCACCTTTCATGTCCTGATCATACTGGTTTCTCAAACTTTTATTTAATCCTGGCGTAAATCCATAAAATAACCTGAAGGCATAATGATTGTCGTAATTACTCTTAGAATGCCAAATGATTTCTGAGGCTGCTCCTGTGGTAAATAAGGTTGTTTTGGTAGAGCTTACAATATTTGGATCGTTTAGATCGTGGAATCTTTTCCTGAGGTTGCTATAATTACCACCTTCAAAGCTTAATGCATTTTCCCAACTTAAAATTCTAAATTCTGCATTCCCGGCATTATCGTAGTAGCCAATTGATGTCCTTAAACCACCACCAATAATCCCTTTGTTTGAGAATTCTGGAACTGCATTTTCATTGTTGTTGAAATCATTGTTACGCGTTTCGCCAACAAAGCCAAAGGCTCCATAAGCGATGTTTAGATTTTTGGTAGTGTGAGCTCTACTGATATTTAAAAAGCCCATTGTTAAATTTCCGGTACCATAAGGTAAAGACAGATCCGCTATACTAGCACTAGCATAGTTTTTTACCTTAACAGAGTCAGAACCCATGGGTTTAGGCAAATAAGAAACATCATTTGCAGAGATTGCAGGTACAAAATAAGAAGGGCTGCTACAAGAAGCTATCATTAAAGTTAAAATAGAGAGGAGGGCAAGGCTTAATTTTTTCATGAAGTGAATTAATTATTATTATAAATATAGAGTGCTTGAGTTAATATAAAGTTAATTTTTTCAACAGGCAAGTCTTCTTTGGCATCAAACAATAAAATCTTAACTCTTGAGCGATTTTCTTTCAATAAATCTGGTTCATTGAGCAGATGTCCATTGTAAAATCCTATGTAGGGTTGTTTGAACTTTTTATGAAACCATATATAACACAGCATTTTGCCTTTATAGTAGAAAAAAGGAAGCTTGTATTTCCATTCTGGGGTGATATGACTATTGTGCCTTAAAATAATTTCTTTCAAAGCTAATAAACATCCCCTTAACGGCTCTTCCTTGTTTAAATAGAAATTATCTAGCTCAGTTAGCATCTAAAGCTCCAACTCAAAAAAGTCAGCTAATCCACCTAAAAAGTATTCCTCAATTCCCGAAGTAAAATCTTCAAAATCATCATCTGGAATATTGGTCTGAACAAATTCTAATGAAGTTCCTTTTTTATCTTCGTGAAGTTTAATGGTCACAATCGAAGGCTCATTCTCTTCTCCAAAATACCACTGTTGTACAATTTTTTTGTTAGGCTCAAAAGATATGTTTTTCCCAACAATATCACCATCCCAAAATGAAAACTCTGTTCCTTCTTCTTCGGTAAAATTAACTTCCGCACCTGTCCATAATTGGATGCTTTGTGCTTTTGTTAGAGCGAGATAAACTTCTTCTGGTGGAGCGGGTAGGGGTAGATATTTTTTGTAGTTTTTCATTTTCAATTTTACTGGGGCAATTAATAATTTTTCCCTTTTGTTTGTTGTTTTTTAAGTAGTTGTCGTTGTATGAGTTGATGTTTGTTAGAGACGACAAGTTGATATAGATCACCTATTTCTTTAACCATTATCTACTTTATTTGAAGGCATTTAACCCTGTAACATCCATACCGGTAATCAGCAAATGGATATCGTGCGTGCCTTCGTAGGTAACCACAGATTCAAGGTTCATCATATGGCGCATAATCGAATATTCACCCGTAATACCCATTCCGCCCAGCATCTGACGCGCATTTCTGGCAATATCCAATGCGATTTCTACACTATTACGTTTTGCCATAGAAATCTGTTCAGCACTCGCCCTGTTTTCGCTTTTTAGAACACCTAAACGCCAAACTAAAAGTTGACCCTTTGTGATTTCAGTGATCATTTCAGCTAGTTTTTTCTGCTGTAATTGAAATCCACCGATGGGTTTCCCAAACTGCATACGTTCCTTTGAATAACGAAGTGCAGTATCATAACAGTCCATCGCTGCCCCTAGAGCTCCCCAGGCAATACCATATCTAGCTTGGTTTAAGCAGCCCAAAGGTCCTTTAAGGCCTTTAATGTCAGGAAAAATATTTTCTTTAGGGACTTTAACATTGTCGAATACCAGTTCGCCCGTAGCCGATGCTCTTAAGCTCCATTTGCCATGCGTTTCAGGCGTTGTAAAACCTTCCATTCCACGCTCAACAATTAAACCTCTGATTTTTCCTTCCTCGTCTTTCGCCCAAACTACAGCGATATCTGCAAAAGGAGCATTTGATATCCACATTTTGGCACCATTTAGTAAATAATGGTCGCCCATATCTTTAATATGAGTAACCATTCCACCAGGATTGGAACCGTGATCTGGTTCAGTTAGACCGAAACATCCCATCATTTCTCCTGTTGCCAATTTAGGAAGATATTTTTTGCGCTGATCTTCCGTACCATAAGCATAAATTGGATACATCACCAATGAACCCTGTACAGAAGCAGTTGATCGAATGCCAGAATCACCTCGCTCAATTTCCTGCATGATAATGCCATAAGCAGTATAATCCAAACCAGCACCGCCATATTCAACTGGTATGGTTGGGCCAAACGCACCAATTTCTCCTAAGCCTTTAATAAGGTGTTTGGGGAATTCGGCTTTTTGAGCATAATCTTCAATAATCGGACTTACCTCTTTTTTTACCCAATCTCTTACCGTAGAACGAATTAATAAATGTTCTTCAGATAATAGTTCATCTAATAAATAATAATCAGGCGATTCGTAAAGGTCTTTCTTGGATGATTTATTCATGTTTTACACTATATTTGGTCATGGTAACAGACAGAACCAAAGTTAATAATTTAGTGTAATGACTGGTTAAAACCATGCAAAAATTTAATTTTGCACCATATTGTTGCTTTAAAATAATTAAACCTAATGTTTGTACAGAAAGTTGCTTTAAAAGATGTCAAATTCCAAGCCCTTCATGGCTTTTATCCAGAAGAACAACTCATAGGGAACCATTTTTCTGTAGATGTAACCGTTACTTTTTTGCCAAATGAAGACACCGAAAACATAGATCTTACCGTAAACTATGAGGTGATCAACGATATCATTACAAGGCAGATGAGGCAGACCCAAAAAATGTTGGAAACCGTGGTCAGAAATATAATAGATGAACTCATAAAGCGCTATCCATTTATATTAACAGCTGTTGTTGGAATAAAGAAGTTATTTCCCCCTATGCCGGGAGAAATAGGACATTCTTTTGTAGAATTAAGTTATACTGCAGATTAATTAGTAATTTAATTAAATGTGAGTTTGAAGAAAAGAAAGATCTTTAAAGAAGATTTATGAAAACCTGATAACCACCTAATCTATTGACCATTGACCATCAGCTATTGACCAACTCTGCGTCCAGACCATGAACCATGAGCCATCAACCTCTTTCATCCCCGGTCTATTGGCTATGAATCCGGACCATGAACCATGAACCATGAACTATGAACCATCAACTATCAACCATCAACCATCAACCCAAACTACCCCTCTAATTGCTCAAAGCTAATCATTTTGTTTCTTTCCTTATCAGGGATAGCAGCCGGCTTTTTGGTTTGATAATCAAATGCCACACAAACGGTTTTTCCTTTGCTGCAGGTAACTTCTTTTCCGTTTACTTCCTTTACGATAAGGTATTCTAGGTCGAAACTTGTTGTTCCAATCCTTGATGTACGCACGTACATACTCACTTTATCTGCTAAAAATATTGGAGTAATATAATCAATCGACGCCTGTCCGATCACAACTCCAGTGGTATGCCAATCCCAATTGATGGCATGCTTCCAATACTTTGTTCTCCCAATTTCCATATAGGTAAAGTAAATAGCATTGTTCACATGACCCATCATGTCTAGATCTGCAAAACGCATTTCAATATTGGTTTTATACTTGAAACTGTCGAGATTACTAATAGTTACTGACTTTTTGTCTTTAGTATTTTCTTTTTTGCGCCAAAATGTCTTAAAAAGCATAAATATTTGGTTTGGAATAAGGTTTGAATAGGAACAATTATAATTTAAAAAATTAATTAACGGAGGAAATATAAAATGACACTAGTAAAATTTAACAACAAAACCAGAAACACAGCACCATACTTTAACAATGTTTTCGATTCTTTGTTTAGCGATGCCTTAAATAAAAACTACGGCGTAAATAAAGTGCCCAGCGTAAATATTTATGAAAATGCCGAAGGATATAAAATTGAATTGGCTGCTCCTGGTTTAAATAAGGAAGACTTTAAAATCGATTTGAAAAAAGATAATCTTTCTGTGTGGGTTGAGAAAAAAGTGGAAGAAACTGACGTGAAGAAAGACTATACACGCAAAGAATTTGAGTACAGCTCATTTGCTAGATCATTTGTTTTGCCAGAAGGAATTGATGCCGATAAAATTAGCGCAGAATACACCAATGGAATTTTAAATATCACCATTGGCAAATTAGATGAGGCAAAATTAGCACATAAAGAAATTGTAGTTTCATAACACAATTGTTGATTTATCCCGAAAGGGGATCCCGGATGGGAGGTTTGTTTAAGGTTAAAGGGGCACTGTTGAGAGATGGTGTCCCTTTTTTATTTCTTGGTTCATGAGTTCAATTGTTCCAACATTCCAACATTTCAACATTTCAACATTCCAACATTTCACCTACACTGGGTCTACACTGGGTCTATACTGGAGCTATGCTGGACCTACGCTGGAGATATAAGACATAAAACCCAATGAACCAATGAACAATTGAACAATGTCTTAAACTGTATTTACTTCACACGACAGCTCCATTATTTGTACTTAAAATTGTCAATCTTAAGTTTTTGATCCTCCAAACCAATGAACGAATGAGCAATTGAACGAATGAACTAATAAGTGAACCAATGAAAATTCTTACTTTTGCAAAATGGAAAGAGAAATCCTTGATACCAAACGAAAAGCTTTAAAGATTAATTTAAACGAGAAGATCTATGGAACTTTTGCAGAAATAGGTGCAGGCCAGGAAGTTGCTCGAAACTTTTTTACTGCTGGAGCCGCTTCAGGAACCGTTGCTAAAACCATGTCCGCTTATGACATGACCTTTAGCGATGCCATTTATGGTGCCGAAGCTTCTGGAAGATATGTAAGTCAGAATAGGCTCTTAAGGATGTTAGACCACGAATTTGGCTTGCTGAACGAACGTCTTTTTGGTGAAAAATATGAAAGCCGTACATTTTTTGCATTTGCAGATACCGTTACTACCCTGAATTTTAAACGTACAAACGAACCTCATGGATGGGTAGGGATCCGTTTCCAGAATGAACCCGGAGGTTTGCCAAACGAAATCTTTTTCCATGTACGCTTGTTGGATACCGATGTAAATATGCAACAACGCGTATTAGGTATCATCGGTGTAAATCTGGTTTATGCCGCTTTTTATCACAATCAAGAACCAAAGGTGATGATCGAATCATTGGCCGATAACCTAACCGTAGGCTCCGTTGAAATCGATTTGATCTCCGTAAAAGGACCAGCATTTGGAGAGGTGAACAATACATTGCTGAATCTTTACCTTATCATGAAAGATTTTTCTGCAGCAGCAATATTTGATACAGATGGACACCCTCGTCAAGCAAAAGATTTGCTTTATAAGAAGGACATCATGATCTTAAGGACCAAATATGGACAGAAATCAAATCCCAACTTCAACCTGTTCAATAAGGCTACTGAGCAATTTGTACGCACCAATAGCGTAGAACAAGGCAACTTAAGTGTAATGATTGAAGTTTTGCTGACCAATGTACTAACTGACGAACAGGAAACACCTGATGATATCGATCTTGAATCTGTAGCGAAAAGAGCTGAAGACATGTGCAAAACAGGGAATTTAGTTATTGTTTCTAACTTTACCAGACATAATAGATTAGCAAAATATCTAGATCGCTGCAAGCCAAAAAGTGTTGGTATTTCTACTAATATTAATAACCTTAAGTTTGTATTCAACTCTACCAACTTTGGCGAAAATTATTCAAGTCAGCTTTTAGCTTATGTAAGTGATATGTTTACAAAAAACGTAAAGCTCTTTGCCTATCCATTCTTGGATAAAAAGACCAATAGCGTAATTACAACTGCTAATATGCCCGTTACTACAGATGCAGAACCTTTGTTCAAATTCTTATTGATCAACGGTTACATTACAGATATTAAAGATTACAGTGAAGACGATGTAAAAACAGCCTAATGGATAAAAAGGCGATACCCAGTAAAAATACTTTGCACGAAAGGAATAGGCATCGTGATCGATATGATTTTAATGCGCTGGTTAAAACTTGTCCTGAGTTGAAACCTTTTGTTGCCGTTAATAAATTTGGTGATGACTCTATTGATTTTGCCAATCCAAATGCAGTTAAAACACTGAATAAAGCACTGTTACAGCATTTTTATCATATTGACTTTTGGGATATACCAGATGGATACCTCTGTCCGCCCATACCCGGAAGAGCTGATTATCTTCATTATGCAGCAGATTTATTGGCTTCTACCAATGAACAGCAGATCCCCACAGGGAAAAAGATTAAGGTTTTAGATATCGGTGTAGGTGCAAACTGCATTTATCCCATTATTGGTACCAAAGAATATGGTTGGACTTTTGTTGGCTCAGAGATCGATGAAATTGCTGTACGTGCGGCAAAAAATATAGTTGAGGTAAATAGTTCCCTGAAAAATGCAATCACGATTAGGTTGCAAACTGTAAAGAGTGATATTTTTAAAAATATCATCAATAAAGAAGAACATTTCGACCTTACCATTTGTAATCCGCCTTTTCATGCATCAGCTGAAGAAGCTATGGCTGGCTCACAAAGAAAAGTGCGCAACTTGGGAAGCAAAAACTATGTAAAACCCGTACTCAATTTTGGTGGTCAACATCACGAACTGTGGACAACAGGCGGCGAAATTGCTTTTATTTCCAAAATGATCACAGAAAGTAAAATATATAGCAATCAGTGCTTTTGGTTCACTACAATAGTTTCTAAAAGTGAAAGTCTACCTGCTATTTATGCAATGTTAGATCGCGCAGCTGCTGTTGATGTAAGAACAAACAATATGGTAACTGGCAACAAAATAACTAGAATTGTAGGTTGGACCTTCTTGAATGCACAACAACAAAAGGAGTGGAGAAAATCTTAAATCTATTGACCATCGCCAGCTATGAATCTCCCAAAGGGATGCCTTTGGCACACACCACGAACCATCCAGACAAATTCATTTCTCGCAGAATCTCTCTCTGTATCCAGACCATGACCTATGAACCATCAACCTCTTTTAACCACCTAGTCCATTGACTATTGACCATCAGCTATTGACCAGCTATGAATCCAGACTATGAACCATGAACCATCAACTATCAACCTCTTCCAACCATCCAATCCATCAACTATAACTAACTTTCATTATATTGCATCATGAAATCATTTCGTTTCTTTTCTTTAATACTCTTTGTATTTCCCTTGCTTGTACAGGCTCAAACTTCAGGAAACCCAATATTTAAAGGTTGGTACGCTGATCCAGAAGCTGTTATTTTTGGTAAAACCTATTGGGTTTATCCAACTTATTCGGCCAAATACCGGGAACAGGTTTTTATGGATGCCTTTTCATCAAAGGATCTGATTACTTGGACAAAACACGAGAGAATCATCGATACATCTGCAGTTAAATGGGCAAAGAAAGCAATGTGGGCGCCTTCAATAACCAAAAAAGATGGCAAGTACTATTTGTTCTTTGGTGCTAATGATATCCAGAGCGATAATGAAGTTGGTGGAATTGGGGTTGCCGTAGCTGATAAACCAGAAGGACCTTACAAAGATCATTTGGGAAAACCGTTGGTTGATAAATTTTACAACAAAGCACAGCCGATTGATCAATTTGTATTTAAAGACAAAGATGGTCAATACTATTTAATTTATGGGGGATGGTCACATTGTAACATCGCCAAACTGAATGCTGACTTTACTGGTTTTGTTCCCTTTCCTGATGGAATAACTTTTAAGGAAATCACCCCAGAAAAATATGTAGAAGGTTCTTTTATGTTCATCAGGAATGGAAAATACTACTTTATGTGGAGTGAGGGAGGTTGGACAGGCCCAGATTATTCAGTCGCTTATGCCATAGGCGATTCTCCTTTAGGTCCGTTCAAACGTGTTGGAGAGATCTTAAAACAGGATGCTGCTGTAGCAAGGGGTGCTGGTCACAATTCGGTAATCCATGATCCGAAAAAAGATTTATGGTATATCGTGTACCATCGCAGGCCACTTACAGAAACTGATGGAAATCACCGTGAAACCTGTATTGATGTGATGTCTTTTGATGAAAATGGATTGATTGTACCAGTTAAAATCACCAAAGAAGGAGTTAAGAAGAATAAATTATAGTTTTGTTGGTGGGTACCTAAACTTATTATCATCCTCATTTGCTCAATATTAAGACGCATTGCGGTAACGAGGATGTTTTAGACATTATGCTATGCATCCAATCTTTGAGCTTTAAGCTTTAGTCTTTAAGCTGTAATCTTAATTATCATAGTCTCGTTTGTTAAGAGGATGTACTTATGCTAAAAAGAATGAACTAGAAAGTTATACTATGCATCCAATCTTTGAGCTTTAAGCTTTAAGCTTTAGTCTTTAAGCTGTAATCTTAAATATCATAGTCTCGTTTGTTAAGAGGATGTACTTATGCTAAAAAGAATGCACTAGAACGTTATGCTATGCATCCAATCTTTGAGCGTTAAGCTTTAGTCTTTAAGCTGTATCTTAATTATCATAGTCTCGTTTGTTAAGAGGATATACTTATGCTAAAAAGAATGAACTAGAACGTTATGCTATGCATTCAATCTTTGAGCTTTAAGCTTTAGTCTTTAAGCTGTATCTTAATTATCATAGTCTCGCTTGTTAAGAGGATGTACTTATGCTAAAAAGAATGAACTTGAACGTTATGCTATGCATCCAATCTTTGAGCTTTAAGCTTTAGTCTTTAAGCTGTAATCTTAATTATCATAGTCTCGCTTGTTAAGAGGATGTACTTATGCTATGCATTCAATCTTTGAGCTTTAAGCTTTAGTCTTTAAGCTGTATCTTAATTATCATAGTCTCGTTTGTTAAGAGGATGTACTTATGCTAAAAAGAATGAACTTGAACGTTATGCTATGCATCCAATCTTTGAGCTTTAAGCTTTAGTCTTTAAGCTTTAGTGTTAAGCAAGTAAACATCCTTCACCAAAATCTCCATTCTCCTTTCAGGATTAGCCAGCGGCTTAAAACCAAACTGTTCATATAAGCCATGTGCATCTAAAGTGCCCAAATGATAGCCTCTTAAGCCTTGCAGGTCTGGATGGAACATCATTAGCGACATTAGTTTTTTAGATAAGCCTTGGCCTCTAAAACCCTTTTCTACGTACACGTCACAGAGATAGGCAAATGTTGCGCGATCGGTTATCCAACGTGCAAAACCTACCTGTTGGCCATCTTTATAGATCCCAAAACACAAAGAGTTTTCGATCGACCTTTTAACGGTTGCCAGAGGGATACCTTTGGCCCAATAAGATTCTTTACTTAAATATCGATGGACAGCATTTGCGTCAATTAGATGATTGTCGTCTGAATAAATAAATCCATTTTCAGTGATTTCCATAGCGTGCATCATTTACTATCATTAAGCCAAACATAATAAATTATCATTTGGAAAAATGTGATTAAAAGGAAAGAAATCAAGAACAACATTGAAATAATTTTATTCTTGATACCATTATTTGATTTAGTTTTAATATTAATGTGAGTTAGCTATAAGGAAAACCTTAAACATCTATGCTATTTTTGCGGGATCGGTTTTTTTCGCGAAAAGCTCGCAAAAACGTAACTTCCTTAACTTAATGACATTGCCCAAAGGGATGCCTTTGGCACAAACCATGAACCATCAACCAATTAACAATTGATCAGACAAATTCATTTCTCGCAAAAACGCTCTGCATCTCCCAAAGGGCGTTGTCATTATTTAAGCTTTTCTGTCCATAACTTCCTCGTTTCTGCGAGGCACGAAGCAGTCTCCTTGCCGGTTTTGACGCTTATAGCAGCAAGGAGATTATTCACCTGTTTCTAGTTTTTCAATGGTGTTCATGAGCTCTCCCGTTTTTGCGGGATCGGTTATCTTCGCGAAAAGCTCGCAAAAACGTAACTTCCTTAAACTAATCACATTGCCCAAAGGGATGCCTTTGGCATGAACCATCACCCAATTAACCATTGATCAGACAATTCATTTCTCGCAAATCTATCTCTGCATCGAGACCATGAACCATGAACTATCAACCAATTAACAATTGATCAGACAAATTCATTTCTCGCAAAATCTCTTTGCATCCAGACTATGAACCATCAACCATGAACCATCAACCAACCAACCAATCAACGCTCCCGTTAAATTAGTTCCTCATATTAATATACTGTAAGGGCTGACCGAAGTCTTCACTACGGCATAAAGCTATTACTTTTTGAAGGTCATCAATATTTTTGCTCTGCACTCTTACCTGATCATCCATCATGGATGCCTGAACTTTAATTTTGCTGTCTTTAATCTTAGCGACAATTTTTTTTGCTGCTTCTTTATCAATCCCTTCTTTAATCTTTATTTCTTTCCTGATCATGTTTCCTGAAGCGGCATGTTCTTTTCCGAAATCCAAACTTTTTGGGTCTAAGTTTTGTTTCATCATACGAGAGATAATAGAGTCGGTAATCGCTTTTAAGCGCATATCGTCTTCCGTTACAATGGTAATGACGTTTGTTTTTTTATCCAACTCTATTGTACTATTAGAGCCATTGAAATCGAAACGATTTAGAATTTCTTTCTTTGCATTGTTAATTGCATTGTCTAATGTTTGAGAGTCTACTTTACTTACAATATCGAAAGTGGGCATGATTTTAGTTTTAGTTAAGAAAAAATAATACATTTAAGATAAACAATATTATCCTACAAAAAACGCTAAAAAATATTTGAACCCGAAATTATTAAAATAATTAGCAAGCTAATTCAGTAATCAGCGGGAACATTTTACACTTAAAATAATAACCAGATGAAAACCAATAAATCTAAGCCTCAGAAAAAAACCGCACAAAAAACAGCTAAAAAACAGATCGAACAAAGTTTGACCGAGAAGTTTTTAGCAGTAGTTAAAGGACTTGGCCATGATGCCGAAATTATCGCTGAAGATATCGCAAAAGCAAGTAAAGTTGCAGCTAAAAAACTCTCTAAGAAATTTAGTGAGGTAAAAACTGCTGTTGAGCATAAGATCGAAGATGTGACTACCACGAAAAAGCCAAAGGCTAAAAAAGTCAAACTAGGCAAAAAAGATACCTCTAAACTAATGAAAAAGGTAGATAAATCTGTAACCAAAGTAGTGAAAAAGGCAGTTTCAAAAGCCAAACCAGTAGCCACAAGTGTTAAAGTAAATGGTATAGCAACAGCAGAGAAAGCTGAAGAAGTAATTAAGCCAGCAGTTAAAAGTGTTTCATCTAAAACTAAAACCATGGAAAACGAAACAAAAGATGCCGCAAGTAGTACAAAAAAAGCAGTTGTAAAAGCGGTAGCAAATAATCCAGTGAAAAAAGTTGCTGCAAAAGAAATCCCTAATAAAGAAGATACAACTAGTAATAACAAGAAGAAAGATTAAACTAATTGTGTCTTTTAGTTTAGAATTAACATTAACTTAACAGTAAAATTTGCAGATTTGAAAATCTCCTGATCAGGTCTGGAGATTTTTTCATTTTATACATGGCTAAAAGCAAGTTTCCATTTTTAAATAGAGAATTAAGTTGGCTATATTTTAATGAGCGTGTTCTACAGGAAGCTGCTGATGAAACCGTTCCACTAATTGAGCGGATTAAATTTTTATCTATCTTCTCCTCAAATTTGGAAGAATTCTATCGCGTTAGGGTCGCCACATTAAGTAGACTGGTAAACTTAAACGATAAGGCAAAAGAACTATTGGGCTTTAACCCGAAAAAGGTCTTAAATGAAATCAAAAATGTAGTTGTTAAACATGAGCGTAAATTCGAGAATCTATTTCAGGCAACTTTAATCAATGAGCTGGCACAGAATAGAATTTTTATCTTAAACGATACTCAGCTTAACGTTGCTAGAGGTGAATTTGTAAGTAATCATTTCAGAGATAAAATTCTATCTAATCTTGTTCCCATTCTCATTAATTTAGATGGAAATTTTCCAGAGCTTAAAGATAGGCACCTTTATTTCTTCGTTCGCTTATCAAAAAAAGGAGCTAAAAAGAGTGAGAAATATGCATTGATTGAACTCCCAGAAAACCTTGCCAGGTTTTTAGTCCTGCCCGAAACCAATGGACTGAAGTTTATCATCCTATTGGAAGATATCATTAAATATTGTTTGGAAGATATCTTTTATGTTTTCAATTATGACCAGATTGAGGCTTTTTCCATTCAGTTAACCAGAGATGCCGAATTGGATATCGATAAGAACATTAGTGATAAATTTATAGAAGAATTAAAGGCAAGTCTCGATAAGAGAAAAAAAGGTAAACCAATGCGTTTGCTTTATGATACAGAGATGCCTTTTGAAATGTTGAGCGTACTGGTCAATAAATTAAAAATAGAAGCTGAGGGCTTAATCCCCGGCAATAGATATCACCGTTTTGGAGATTTCATTGCATTTCCTAACGTTGGCGCTAGCGACCTGGAATATGCCCCTTCTATACCCTTAAAAGTTAAAGGCCTGCATAGAACAGAAAGTATTTTCAATAAATTGGGAACCAGAGATTTCTTGGTTAATTTGCCTTATCAGAGCTATGATTATATCATTCTATTTTTGAGAGAAGCCGCAATTGATCCAAAAGTGACAGAAATTAACATCACCTTATACCGGCTCGCAGAAAACTCAAAAGTGATCAATACCTTGATCAATGCGGCAAAAAACGGTAAAAAGGTAAACTGTGTAGTTGAACTTAAAGCTAGGTTTGATGAAAAGGCCAATATCTTCTGGACCAATAGGCTAATGGAAGAAGGAGTGAACGTAAACTATGGCCTAACAGACTATAAGGTGCATTCCAAGATCTGCTTAATCAAAAGGATGGAGAAGGGCAGGGCAGTATATTATGCTAATTTGGCAACAGGTAATTTCAATGAGAAAACTGCTAAAATTTACTGCGATCATAGCATTTTTACAGCAAAAAAAGAGATTACAACTGACCTTTTAAAGCTCTTTAATGCACTGAACAAAAAAACTGTCGCTAAAGACTTTAAATATCTTATTGTATCTCCATTAGAATCTAGAAGTAAGATCTATGCACTGATAAACCGCGAAATCAAATTTGCAAAGGCTAAGAAAAAGGCATACATGATCTTGAAAGTTAATAGTTTAGCTGATGAGGGTGTTGTAGAGAAATTATATGAAGCGAGTAATGCAGGTGTTCAGATTAAATTGATCGTAAGAGGAATCTGTTGTTTAGTTCCTGGAGTAGCTGGATTTAGTGAAAATATCACTGTAATTAGTATCGTTGATAAGTTTCTGGAGCACGCCCGTGTTTTTATTTTTGGCAATAATGGAGAAGAAGAAATGTTTCTTTCCTCAGCAGATCTAATGAGCAGAAACTTTGAACATCGTGTAGAAGTAGGATTTCCTGTTTTGGACGAAAATGTTAGAAGTGAAATAAGGGATATCATTGAATTTCAACTTCAGGATAATGTGAAAGCAAGAGACATCACAAAGTCTAACGACAATAAATACCATAAAAATCGTTTAACCACGAAAATAAGAGCCCAAGTCCAAACCTATAATTACCTTAAAAACAAACATCAATAGTATGTTAAGATATGCCGCCATCGATATAGGCTCAAATGCAGTTCGTTTATTAATTGCCGATATAACACAGAACGAAAAAGGTTATGGTTTCAAGAAAAACACTTTAGTCAGGGTTCCACTTCGCTTAGGCGATGATGCTTTTTTAGATCATAAAATTTCTCCTAAGAAAATAGAGGAGCTGATTAAAACCATGAGCGCATTCAGAAACTTAATGGATGTATATCAGGTCTCTAAATACTTAGCCTGCGCAACTTCTGCTATGCGAGAAGCAGAAAATGGGAAAGATATCATCAAAAAGATAAAGAAGGCTGCAGATATCGACTTGGAAATTATTGAGGGACAGCGGGAAGCTAATATCATCTATTCAAATCATATTGAACAAAATTTAGATGCAAACAAAAGCTATTTATATATTGACGTTGGCGGTGGTAGTACAGAACTCTCAGTTTTCGTAAAAAAACAACCATTGGCATCAAAATCGTTTAACATAGGGACAATCCGTATTCTGGACAATCAGGATAAGGAAGAAACCTGGGACGAGATGAGGGATTGGGTTAAAAAGCAAACCAAGGATCTTAAAAATTTAGCTGGTATCGGTACTGGCGGAAATATCAATAAGTTATTTCGCATGTCAAATGAAAAAGATGAGATGCCCTTAACCTTTTTGAAATTAAAATCCCTGTATAACGAGCTTAATTCTTATTCGTTAAAGGAAAGAATAACCTTAATGAAGCTTAATCAAGATCGTGCAGACGTGATTATCCCTGCCTGTGAAATATATTTAACATTAATGAAATGGACGGGCATAAAGCAGATCTATGTACCTAAAGTTGGTATGGCAGATGGAATCATTAATTTGTTGATCGAGGAAAACCTAGGCCCAATAGAGAACTAGTGGTTAGTTAGCCACAGATTCTATGTTGATTTACAAATATTTTGTCATTTCGACGTGAGGAGAAATCTATCTATGATAACCATCTGACTAGTTACCACAGATGTACAGATTTTAAATGGAATTCCTTTTTTAGGTTGTTGGAGAATGGCCAAATTTTCCCAACAAAGAACACCAACTTTAAAACTTATAAGCCTATTTTAGTATCCCCGAGGTTTTGTATGAACATCATTTTACGATAGTTCTAAAAGTAAGGTTAACCCTTGGTTTATTAATCAATTTAGTTGGGGGTAGTCGATGTAACCAGTTACTTTGAGTTGCATCTTTCATCACTAGTAAACTGCCGTTCTCAAGCACCAAGGATACCTTCTCTGATGTGGTTTTATGCTTGAAGGCAAACTTCCTCTCAGCACCAAAACTCAGTGATGCTATGGCGCCATTCTCTTTTAGGTCTTTTTCCGCATCGCTATGCCAAGCCATTCCTTCATCACCGGTATGGTATAAATTGAGTAAACATGAATTAAAGGTTTCTCCAGTTTTCAATTCACACAACTCTTTCAGTTCTATTAATTCCCTGGTAAACTTTAGTGCGCTTTTAGTGATATTAGAATAGGTATATTCAAAATCTTCAGCTGCATACCAGGCAACTTTTCTTTTTGTTAAAATATGTTTACCGAAAATAACAGCCTCATCATTCTTCCATAGAATGTTATCTAGCAGCTGCTGGTAATAATGCGCTGCCAGACCGGCGGATAAAATTTTACCGTAATAAGTGACTGTTCCATCATAAGGCAACAAGTTTCTGTTTTTATTTAGGATATCATCGAATAGCTGCATTACTACTGTATTAGAATATGTAAATCAAAGTTAAGATATTTAACACACTGAAGATGGACAGATGTAAGTTCATAACACGACTGCTAAGCATCCAATCTTTAATCCTTGATCTTTGTTCCTTAATGTTACAGCTAAACACTAAACAAATCTGAAATCCTAATTAAATCGCTCAGAGTTTTGGTTCCCAGTTTTGCATTGATATTTTTCCGATGTGTTTCGACTGTAAATTGAGCAATAAACAGCAGATCTGATATCTGTTTGTTAGAATAGCCACTAGAAATCAGCTTTAAAATTTGCTTTTCCCTTTTGGTAAGTGAATTAAAACGCTCAAAGGTTGTTGGGACAATCGGATTGATATCGAGTATCTTGCTCATTTTTTGAATAGATCTTGCTCGTTGGTCAACCTGCAATCCTAGATATATAAAGCTGCCTTTTTCTTCTCCCATTATTTTACCACTAAGGTAATATTGGTTCCAATCTGCATTTTTATTCCTCCTCACCCTTTGATAAAAACCAATCACTTCATCATTATCATCCCGCTCTGCTAATGCGCCAAAATGCTGGGCAATCCATAACATTTCATCCATACAGAAATGATCAACACTAAAATAGCTGGAACCAAGCTGCTGAATTTGCTCCCGGCTTTTATCTAAAAATTCACAACCAACAGCATTCATGTAGGTGTTTTCCAATTTTAACATGTCGTTAATGATCACTACCCCTGGGAGCAGATCACCGATAGCTTTAATTGTTCCAGAATCTATCGTATGCTGTTTTTCTAAAAGATACAGTTGTGAAGATAATACTACATTTTCCTCTTTCGTACTGTACTTTTTCATTGAAGAGCCGTTTTTTGTTGAGATTAATAATATTTTAAAAATACAAACAACTTGGTATTTTTAAAAGCCTGTTAATGAATAAATTTGAATTGGTTTTTAATTCAGAAAGTTCAAATAATATATTAAGAAAGTCAATAGTAAGTACGTGTAAAAACTGAACAACATATCTTCAAAATACTACTTTCTGGGTATTTCAGTTTTTAAATCAGTGGTTAAATTTGGATATGCTATTCATCAGATGAAATTACCTCCTTTATTAACGCTCGCGCTATTGTTTTTAAGTCTTTCCTCTTTCGCTCAGTCTAGCTCAACTGCAGAAATTAACGAAAATGCTTATCTAAGCTACCAAAAGTCAAACAAGCAACTCATTAAAGTCTATCAAAAGGTCTTATCCAAGTTTGAAAATTATGATATGGATGGTGCAGCAAAAAAAGCATTAATCGCATCACAGCAAAGTTTCATCAACTATCGCAATAAAGAAGCAGTATTTATGGAGAAAAAGTTTAGAGGGGGGAGTATGTTGCCCACATTCGAATATACGGCATTAAAGATGTTAACCGATTCCAGAAGGCAGCAACTATTATATTATTTATCCGACTTTAATTGAAAATACTGTGTATGAAAATTAAAATACTCTTTTTCTGTATCTTACTGGCTACAATTGGTAGTAATTGTTTAGCCCAAAGGTGGGCATGTGATAAATGCTGTCCAGATCACGGGCCCAGAAATTCTAAAGTCGTTTATAGTAGTGAAGGCTACGAAATGATTTGTTGCAGCGTTGCAGGATGCCCCGAAAATAAAAATTGTAACCTTCCAACTAAACCGCCTACCAAAACAGGTACAAAGGCTCCGCAGAACCAAAATATTCAAAATGGACAAAATCAACAATCACAACAGCTGTTAGCCCAACAAAAAGAAACGCAAAGGCAACTCAATGTATTAGCTCAAAAGAGCCAAAGCCAAGCTAGTGTAGCCAGTAATCTCTTAAGCGGTCTAGGTTCTATAGCTGGTACAATGAAAACGAATACAGCTAGAAAGAATATTGCCGATGATAATGCTGCTCGCCAAAGGAAGTTCGGTGAACTTAAACGACAACTTGAAAATGAGCATGGTAAACTAGTGGATTGTAGTTCATGTGCTGGCCATGGTTACAATAATTGTACAAGTTGTAGCGGCAATGGCTATAAAAAATGCTCAAGCTGCTACGGCAAAGGAGGTGAGACCTGTAACGTATGTAAAGGCTCTGGAAAAGGCAACTTCAACATGGCCTGTGTAAATTGTTTTGGTAAAGGAACAAAAGATTGCCTGATCTGTGGTAATGCAGGAAAGGAACTATGTGGTACCTGTAATGGTTTGGGAGAACGCTTTTGTAGTACCTGTGATGGAACCGGACAACGCTTTGAAAGAGATTACGGTTACACCCAAAGTCAAACCCAAAACTACAGCACAGAGGCAACAACAGCTGTTGAAAGTAGCAATACAAATGCTGAAGAAGAGAAAAATAAACAATGGCTGAAAGATGTGAAAATTATGGGCAGCTACTTTATCAGGAAAAATCCAAAAGAGTTGCCAGCAACCATCAAACAGGTGTATTATATTGTTTATGAACGGATTTACGCCACCAATACCATTAAAATTCAGACCTACGCTTTAAAAAAATATAGCGATGATACCTGGATGTTGCAAAATGACCTGAAAGAGAAGATTAAACTAATTGAATATTTTGACACGCAAGGAGTGAAGCAACTTTTTGGTGCTTACGATAAATTAGAAACAGCCAAGGCAGCCGTAATTAAAATAAAAGCGTCCGGAAGCAAAGTCCAATCAGATGATCGCTTTCTTTTGCTCAACGCCGCCGCTGCAGCATCAACCACTACTACAGCCGACAAAGATTTTTGGAACCAATAACGAATAGAACATGAAAAAACTACTACTGCTATTATTGACGATGGGAATGATGTTTACAAAAACGTATGCACAAATAAGCGATAATGATGCTAAAATGCAATACCAGAAAGCTGAAGATGCCTATGAGAAATTTGACTATTACTCGGCAGGTACACTTACCCTAGATTTATACGGTAAGATGAAAAAATGGAACCCTAAAACGCTCTTTATGTATTTAAAAGCTGTTTATAAAAATGAAACAGATCACCGTCAGCAGGTGGGTACCAATTACTTTTTTCCTACTAGCTATAAATTTTATACTGAAACGGTAAATCGTTGTGACACCTTATTACGTTTGATCAACGTAACTACTTATCCAAAAGAGAAGTTGGCCGAAATAAATAGCCTAAGTCAGTACTTTAAGCAAAAACAGGAACAAAAAGCATTTGAAAAAGATAGGACACCCGCTAAAGCCATTGCCTTTTTAAATGAGTGTGTCTATAAATTTCGTGGTAATGTAAGGGTTGGTGATCCAAAGTACCCTTCACTACAACAAAAAGCTACACTGATCTACTTTAAGCTGGATAGTCCATATTTAAAAGTCGTTTCTTATGCCAATGGATACGATAGCAAAACATTTAAGCGGCATGCTTACAGAGTTGATCTGATAGACCTGTCTAAGGTTACACAGCTACAGATGGTAATGGGCATTACTAAGGTAAATTTAGATGGCCCTACAACGTATCGCAATAGCAACAGGGTGATGGACTACTATTATTATTTCAATGATGAGGCTAGCATATACAAAGACCCTCCAAAGAAATCAGTAGATTATAATAACAGAATAATAAAAGATTTTACAGCGGATACCGCTATTTCTAGTCCCAATCATCCTAAAATGGTAAATGCCGTTGAGCAACCTGAGTTCTTCAAGTTTTTCGATACTACATCACAAGAATTTATCGATGGGAAATATGAAACCAGAATTCAAGATGCACTGATTTATCTAATCGGCTACTATCCTAAATATAAGCCCAAAGAAAATATAATTGAGAAGAAGAATGGGTTTTAGGAAAAGAGTCCGAAAGTCCGAGAGTCCGTTCCCCTCGGCAATGGATGGAAGAGTGAGGCGTAAGGAGTAAGGAGCAAAGAGTAAGGATTTAAGACTGGATGCTTAGACAACAAATCTTTAATCGTCAACATTTGCTTTAAAGGGCTAATTGTTGTTTTAAACAAAAGGCTACTATCGAAATAGAAGCCTTTATCAAAATATAAGATCTTTTTATACTTTTAACCTATTTCAACTAATCCACTTGCAGCTTTTTCATCAACAAACCAATCTAAATTGCCGTTAACTGGTTTAATCAATTGAGCTGGGTAGGTGTCGAAGTTCTTTTCTTCGTCACCAATTACATGTTGAAGTGCAGCAGTCTTATTTTCGCCATAAGTGATGAAAGCAATATTTTTAGCATTGTTTATTAATGGCGCAGTTAAACTGATTCTATAAGTATTTAACTTTTCTACCCAAACTGCTGCTACTGTTTCCTCTTGGTTATTTACTAAGTCGGTATGAGGAAAAATAGAGGCTGTATGGGCATCATCTCCCATTCCTAATAGGATAAGGTCAAAAACAATTTTAGCATCCTCAAAGTGCTTATTTAAGGCGCTTTTGTAGGCGCTTGCTGCTTCTTCAGGTGATAGCCTTGTATTCACAAAGAAAATCTGTTCTGCAGGGATGGCTAATTCATCCAGCATGGTTTCTTTCGCCATTAAACCATTGTAGTCTTTATGGTCTGAAGGTACATTTCTTTCATCACCAATAAAGAAATACACTTTCTTCCAGTCGATCTGGTCTTTGTAAGTACTGGCTAAGCTTTTATAAAGTTCCTTTGGAGAACTTCCGCCAGTTAGCACAAAGTCAAAACGTCCTTTCGTTTCGATTGAATGATTTGCGATTTCGATTACATACTTGGCCAGACTTTCATTCAGCTCAGCTATTGATTTATAAATGCGTAAGTTCATTTGTTTCATTTGATATTTCCCAATTCGAAATGCTATTCCGAATTGGGAAAATTATTATTCTTTATCTTTCAATGGCAAGGTAAACCAGTGGAAACCATCTCTTGCGATGAGTGCTTCTGCCGTTTCTGGCCCCCAGCTATCAGCATGATAGTTTGGAAAGCTCAATGATTTTTTATTTTCCCAAGCGTTTAGGATTGGCATGACCAGTTCCCATGCAGATTCTACCTGATCACCACGCATAAATAGGGTTTGATCTCCCGTCATTACATCAAGTAAAAGCGTTTCATAAGCTTCTGGAGTATCTGCATCATAAGTTCCTTTATAATCAAATACCATATCAACAGGGTTCAAAACCATTTTTAAGCCCGGCCTTTTCGCCTGAACTTGTAAACGGATGCTCATTTCAGGCTGAATGCTGATGATTAATCGGTTCTGTTGCCAGCTTTCTGCTGCACCTGATGAAAAAATATGGTGCGGAACATCCTTAAACTGAATGGTAATGATAGATGAGGTCTGATTTAGGCGTTTACCCGTTCTTAAATAAAACGGAATGCCCTGCCAGCGCCAATTGTCGATGAAAAACTTAACTGCAGCGAAAGTTTCGGTATTAGAATGAGGATCAACACCCGTTTCTGAACGATAGCCCGGTACTTCTTTTCCTTCAACCCAACCTTTACTATATTGTCCTCTTACTGCATTTGTACTAATCTCTTCAGCTTTAAATGGACGCATTGCCCTTAAAACCTCCACTTTTCTATTCCTGATTTCATCTGCATCAAAAGAAATAGGCGCTTCCATTGCTACCAAACATAACAGTTGCAACAAGTGGTTCTGGATCATATCTCTTAATGCTCCGGCTCCTTCATAGTAACCACCACGATCACCAACACCCAACTGTTCAGTTACTGAAATCTGAATGTGCTCAATATAGGCCCTGTTCCATAAAGGCTCAAATAATGAATTGGCAAAACGAAAAGCCATCATATTTTGAACGGTTTCTTTACCCAAATAGTGATCAATTCTGTAGATCTGCTTTTCGGTAAAAATACCGCTTAACAATAGATTAAGCTCTTTGGCGCTTTCTAAATCGTGCCCAAATGGTTTCTCAATTACAATGCGGCTATTGTCTTCATCCTGTGTTAACTTATACTTGCACAATGATTCGGCAATGATAGGGAAGAAGTTAGGTGCAACTGCAAGGTAATAGATGACCTGTGTTTCTGGACCAAATTGCGCCTGATACTTTTCGATTTCCGCTTTAAGGTTTTCGAAAGTCTTAGGTTCATTGATATCGGTTGGACAGTAATGCACATTTTTACCAAAAGTAGCCCAAGCTTCCTTTTCTACTTTTCCACTTCTAGAAAATTCATTTACACTTTTTAAAATGACTTCCTGATATTTTTCGTCGGTAAATTCAGTTCTTCCGGTACCTATAATCGAAAAATCACTCGGCATATAACCGTCAGTGTAAAGGTTATATAATGCAGGAGCTAGTTTGCGTTTATTTAAATCGCCTGTGCCACCGAAAATTACAAATATAGTAGGGTGGAGATTGCTTTTCTTCTTCATTTTCTTATTTATAAGTTCTTTTGATTCCAGTCAGCGTGGAAAACTCCTTCGCTATCAATGCGTTCAAAAGTATGTGCGCCAAAGAAGTCTCTTTGTGCCTGGGTTAAATTTGATGGCATTCTGCCAGTTTTTAAAGTATCAAAGTAAGTTAAGGCAGAGGCAAATGCCGGAATAGCAATACCTGCATTAATGGAAGCTGTAACTACATTTCTTGTTCCTGATAAGCTTTTCTTGATCTTCTCCTGCACTTTCTCGTCTGAGAACAAGTGCTGTAAGTCTGGTTTCTTTTGGTAAGCCTGATAAATATCTTCCAAGAACTCAGCCCTGATGATACATCCGCCACGCCAGATTTTAGCAATTTCAGAAAGGTTCAGCTCATATTCATACTGGATTGACGCTTGCCATAACAAATGCATGCCCTGTGCATAAGCAGATGCCATTGCAAAATAAAATGCCTCTTCCAAATCATCAATAAAACCTTCAGTAGCTTCGATAGCGTTTGAAGCGCCAAATGCTTCTTCAAGGCTAACACGGAGCTTTTTCAGTTTAGATAAATTTCTGGTTGCTACTGCAGCATCAATAGTTGGGATAGGCATTTCTACATCCATCGCAACCTGCGAAGTCCATTTTCCAGTTCCCTTAGATTTTGCTTCGTCTTTTATTTCATCAACCAATAAATTGCCGGTTTTCACATCTTTGAATAGAAATACATCTTTTGTGATTTCCATTAAAAATGACTTCAACCTGCCATTGTTCCACTTTTCAAATACCTGTTGGATTTGTTGGTTGTCGTATTTTAAACCATTCTTTAAAATTTCGTATGTTTCTGCTAGCAACTGCATAATTGCATATTCGATCCCATTATGCGTCATTTTCACAAAGTGGCCTGATGCACCTGGGCCAATGTAGGTTACACAAGGATCGCCATTAACCTTTGCCGAAACTGCCTCTAACATTTCTTTAACTACCGCATAAGCAGTTTTATCGCCACCTGGCATCATGCTAGGGCCAAATCTTGCACCTTCTTCGCCTCCAGAAATCCCCATCCCAAAGAAATGAATTCCTTTATCAGTTAATTCTAATGCTCTTCTGCTGGTATCGGTAAAATGTGAGTTTCCGCTATCGATGATAATATCACCCTTGTCAAGCAAAGGCTGTAACTCCAAAATCACACTGTCTACAATCGGTCCAGCAGGTACCAATAAAATAATAGTGCGTGGCGATTGAAGGCTGTTCACAAAATCATTAATATCAGCATATCCCTTAAGGTTATGTTCAGCACCTTCTTCTTCAAAAAACTTAAGCATCTGCTCACTTTTATCATAACCGGTTACCGCGAAACCATTATCGGCCATGTTCAACAGCAAATTACGTCCCATGGTTCCCAAACCGACCATTCCGAATGTATATTGCGCTTTTTTATCGTTACTCATTTTATATGTGTTTTATACTTTCTAATATTTTCTTGCTTTCTTCAAATTCTTTATGCACAAATGCATTCAGCCCCATTTGTTTTGCGATGGCAACATGAATAGCCCTGTCATCAAAATATAGGCAATTCTCGGGCTTTTCTTGCGCAATACCTAACGCTAATTTAAATATAGATGGATCTGGTTTAGAAAAACCTACTTCACATGAAGAAACAAAGGCATCAAATACTTCATGGAGGTTAAAGTGTTGAATCCGATAATCATTAAACTCTTTACCTTCATTGTTTATAGAGAAGATCTTGATGTTGTTTTTTTTCTTCCAATCTATTAACCAGGGTAAAAAATCTGGCAATACAGCTGATTTTGAAAACATAAATTCTCTAAACTCTTCCTTGCTAAAAGAACGTTCAACATTGAAGATTACCGCATCCAAGTATTGTGATAAGGTTAGTTTTCCGTTTTCGAATAGTGGGAAGGCAACTGAATGGTCTTTCTGGAATTGAATGGATTCCAATCCGAATTTTTCTACGGCATGCATTCTAGATCTGTGGTTCCAGCCATCTGTTAGCAGCACACCTCCAATATCTAAGAAAAGTAGTTTAATGTTGTTCATTATTTTTTATCGGGATAAGTGGTATAGATATGGTATTTTTCGGCTGCTTGCCACAACTTCGCCCCACCTTTAATGCCGTCCTTGTTAGATACCAGTTTAATGTTTGGTTCTAGTTCGAAATTGATCTCATTAGCATTTCCTCCGCCAATATATAAATTATCGTAATTAAAAACGGTTTTATATATTTCGATGATATATTTTAATCGCTTGTTCCATTTCTTCTTTCCAACTTTTTCAAAACCTCTATCCCCAATAAAATCATCATAATCTTCTGTTTTACTGATGGGCAAATGTGCCAATTCTAAATGTGGAAGCAATTCTCCATCAAATAAAAGCGAGGTGCCAAAACCAGTTCCCAGGGTAAAAACAATTTCAAATCCCTTGCCACTTACAATCCCTAAACCTTGCTGATCAGCATCATTGATTAACCTAACCGGTTTATCGAACAGATCACTTACCCTTTGAGCAAGGTCTACATTTGCCCACTGGTTTTCTGCCAGGTTAGGAGCGGTGTGAACTATGCCACATTTTACGTATCCCGGAAATCCGATGGAAATCTTCTCATATGAATCAAAATCGGCCACCAGTTTCTGTATTTCTTTTAATACAGCTTCGGGAGTTGATTTTTTAGGAGTAGGTGTTTTTTTGAAGTCGGTAAGTAATTCTCCAGAAGGACTTAAAAGACAGGCTTTTAAATTTGTTCCGCCAATATCGATTGATAAGATATCACCGTTTGGAACTTTTGATTGTACTGGCATAAGCTATTTTTTTGCTAATTTGATAATAAGACAACTACCAAATCAAACAAAAATACAATGATTTAGTTAGTGCGGAGGTAATAATAGTGTAATTATTTAATAGTTCATAGTGGTTCATTGGCTCAATTGTTCATTGGTTGCTAGTTGCTTATTTTCAGCACAAAGACACCAAGGATATAAGGTAGAATATTTGGCTAGTTTTGCCACAGATGCACAGATTTTGGTAATTATAAATTAATCACTATCAATCCGTTAATCTGTGGCTATCAATTTAAAGCGCCCAGCCTCGTAACTGACAACCCTTAACTCGTAACTAATCTTTGGCTAACAAATTATAAACCCTGCCTTAGTGCCTCTTTGTGGTGAAAACGTACAAATATGAGGGGAACGGACTCTCGGACTTCTGGACTTTCGGACTCTCTACGCTACAAATATTTTAACCACCATTGTGTATGTGCCACCTTATATTGCTGAAACCAAACGCAGGGCCGATATAAAATAGCAACAACACTTAACCAGATCACATAAACAATACCTAGGTTAAACCCGAAATTTGGTGGGACGAAAAGAAAGATACCGCCTGGAGAAACGATATCCTTTGTGCCGTAACCACTGGCGAAGAACACGATAACGACAATAAAGTGTAATAGGTAGAAGTGCAAAACGTAATAAAAGAACGGAACATTGCCATAGACCATTAATATTTTGGTAAATCGGTTTTTAGCGCTTTCAATGCCCGACAATAACATTAATGCTGGGCCTAAGGTCATGCCGTAATAGTGGAGGGAAGGAGGGTATTTGCTTACATTTAAAAAGGAGAATAAACTCTTTAGGGCATCTGCATATTCTTTTCTGGGTGTCGGATTTCCATACCAGTTGAAATAGCGAAGCAGGATGAATGTAAGGAAGATGCCCAATCCTGAATAGAACAAAAGTCGCCTTCTTTTGGCGGGATCAAAACCTGAATTGTACCATTGGCCGATCGAATAACCGATAAACATCACGGCTGTCCACGGTAAAATGGCGTAGAATAAACCTATAAATCTGTTTTCTCCGATCGGGATTACGCTTCCACTGGTGGTAAACAAAGCTGATAATATCCCACCTTCAACTGTGTTTGGGGCTGGTAATGAAGCATAGTTTAAAAGGTTGTGTCCGAAGAAAAGGATTAAGCCAATAACTAATACAAGCTTTTTGGAAATCCTACTTACTATGCCCAGGAAAATCATACTCCAACCAATGGCCCAGATGACTTGAAGCACAATAAAATTATAAAGCGGATTGAAGGATAAGGCCAATGTGATCAGCACGATTTCTACAAACAAAAGCCATATTCCTCTTTTAATCAGAAAGACACTTGCTGTTTTGGGGTCTTTGTTCTTAGCAGATAAGTAAGCGGAGATGCCCGATAAAAAGACAAATGTTGGTGCACAGAAATGGGTAATCCACCTGGTGAAGAACAAGAATATATTTGTCGTTTCGGCATTCATGGGATCGCCTGTCATGGCGCCGTTGTGGAAGAAATCACGGGTATGGTCTAATGCCATAATTACCATTACCAAACCTCTTAAGATATCGATTGAAAGAACTCTTTGTTTGACTGTTGTCATGATGCGTTATTTTAACTAAAAATACAAGATTCAATCGAAAAGTAAAACTTTAGGTTTTTTATTGATGATGGTTCCGATCAGCTCATCGGTTTCGATATTTTTAAAATAAAGTATGGCGACGCTTTTATATCTTCTTTTTAGGCAATAATAGTGATGAAGGCAATTGATCCAGTTGATGGCAGCCGCTTTATCCTTCCAGATTTGTGGGTATAGATAGATGGTATCTTCGGCTAATCTTATTAAGTTTTTCTCTTCAAGGGCAATTACATTAGCGATAATCTGTGCGGTTTGCTGCGCTAAGTTTCCTTTGGTATTTACTTTTTTATTGGCGTAGATCATTGATCAAAGATACGTAGACGGATTAAAAATTAGGGGTGTTCGAAACCTAAGGTCCTTTAATAAGGAGATTTGGATTTCCCCCGCAGGCAATAACAATCTGTATTGTTATTAACTCGTCTATTTCCAGCGCTATCCTTCTTTTAGCTGTTTTAAA
>Ga0247810_10000344_pt1 | contig 59669 bp, 51 predicted proteins | sample UWRJL119311C1_FD_179918 | JGI IMG/M metagenome (GOLD analysis project Ga0247810, IMG submission 179918) | Plant litter microbial communities from Arlington Agricultural Research Station in Wisconsin, United States - UWRJ-L119-311C-1 | ecosystem: Environmental > Terrestrial > Plant litter >...
CGCGACGACATACTGCCAGACCCGGCCCCAGCCGAAGCGGCGGGCGATCGCCAGGCCCAGCGTGACGGCCGGGTTGAAGTGGCCGCCCGAGATGTGCCCGACGGCGTAGATCGCGACCAGCACCGTGAGACCGATGGCGATGGCCACGGGGAAGGGCCCCTGGGTCGGGGCGAAGAAGATCGCCGTCCCGATGACGCCGAAGACGAGGAGGAAGGTCCCGAAGGCCTCGGCGATGAGGGTCGAGATCAGCGAGTGGACCGTGGTCGTGGGGTCGGCGGTGCCGGTAACTTTAGCCATTCCCAGAGGCTATATGCAGGGAACGCACAAACTAAAGGCGTCCGGCGGCCTTTAACGCAATGTAACGGTCCGCCAGGGCGGGCGGCAGATCAGCCGGAGCGCCCGTGACCACCTCGGCGCCGGACTGCCGGATGGCCGCCGAGACCCGGGCGGTGTCGAGCAGGGCGCGCTCCGCCGCGGCCGCCCGATAGACCTCGCCCCGGTCGGCGCGACTGCGGCTGGTCGCCAGCACGTCCGGGTCGGTGACCGATGAGACGACGACCAGGTGCTTCTTCGTCAGCTGCGGGAGCACGGTGAGCAGGCCGCGTGAGGCACCCGCCGCATCGATGGAGGTGGCGAGGATGACGAGCGCGCGGCTGGAGGTGATCGAGCGGACGAGGCCGGGGACGACCGTCCAATCCATCTCGATGAGCTCCGGGTCGACGGGCGCCATGGTGGTCACCATCCGGTTGAGGAGGTCGGCGCCGGACGCACCCTGCACGCGTGCGCGCACCCGACGGTCGTAGACGACGAGGTCGACGCGGTCGCCCGCGCGGCTGGCGAGCGCCGCGAGCAGCAGGGCGGACTCGAAGGCCGTGTCGAGGCGCGGCTCGTTGTCGATGCGGGCTGCCGAGGTGCGCCCGCTGTCGACGACGATGACGACCCGGCGGTCGCGCTCGGGGCGCCAGGTGCGCACCACGAGATCCTTGCGGCGCGCGGTCGCCCGCCAGTCGATGGAGCGGACGTCGTCGCCGCGCACGTAGTCGCGCAGGCTGTCGAACTCGGTTCCCTGCCCGCGGACCATGACGCTGGTCGCTCCGTCGAGCTCGCGCAGGCGCTGCAGGCGCGACGGCAGGTGCTTGCGGGAGTGGAAGGGCGGCAGCACGAGCACGCTGCCGGGAGCGGACAGGGTGGCCTGGCGGGCCGCGAGGCCGAGGGGACCGAAGGAGCGGACCGTCACATGGACGGCGCGCCGCTCCCCCCGGCGGAAGGGCACGAGCGGCACGGTGATGGCCCGGCGTTCGCCCGCCGGCAGGACGAGGCGTCGCTTGTTGCCGGTCGCGCCTGCCGAGGGCTGCCAGCCGTCGCGGATGCGCCCGCGCACGGTGCGCCGCCCGCGGTTGGTGACGAACAGCTCGGCCGAGGTCGCCTCGCCCAGGCGTACCGGACCGGGAAGCCGTCGCTCGAGCCCGAGCTGGCGCGGTGAGCCGGCGATGACGAGGTCGATGACGACGAGCACGAGCAGCAACAGGAGCCACCACGCGAGCGCGACGATGTCGCCGAAGAACACGATCGGCAGGATGCCGAGCGCCACGGCGATGACGAACCTCAGGGAGATGGCCATGGTGATCTAGATCGGGACCTGGACCTGCTGGAGGATCGAGCGGAGGATCGCGTCACTCGTGACGCCCTCGAGCTCGGCCTCGGGGCGCAGCTGCAGGCGGTGGCGGAGGACGGGCAGCGCCATGGCCTGGACGTGGTCGGGCGTGATGGCGCTGGAGCCGGTGAGCCAGGCCCATGCCTTCGCCGCGGCGAGGAGGGCCGTGGTGCCGCGGGGACTGACACCGAGCTTGACGGAGGGGCTCTGCCGCGTGGCGCGGGCGAGGTCCACGGCGTAGCCGATGACGTCGGCACTCGCGCCCACTCGTGCCACGGCGGCCTGGGCCTCAGCCAGCTTGGTCGCATCGAGCACCGGGGTCACGCCGGCGGCGACGAGGTCGCGCGGGTTGAAGCCGGCCGAGTGGCGGGTGAGCACCTCGATCTCGGTGTCGCGCTCGGGCAGATCCAGGACGAGCTTGAGGAGGAAGCGGTCGAGCTGCGCCTCGGGCAGCGTGTAGGTGCCCTCGTACTCGACGGGGTTCATGGTGGCGGCCACCAGGAAGGGTGCAGGCAGCTTGCGGGACACGCCATCGACGGAGACCTGGCGCTCCTCCATGGCCTCCAGCAGGGAGGACTGGGTCTTCGGGGGAGTGCGGTTGATCTCGTCCGCGAGCAGGATGTTGGTGAAGACGGGCCCCTCACGGAACTCGAACTCCCCCGCCTTGGAGTCGTAGACCAGTGACCCGGTGACGTCACCCGGCATGAGGTCGGGAGTGAACTGGACGCGCTTGGTGTCGAGGGCGAGCGCCTGACTGAGCGACCGGACGAGAAGCGTCTTGGCCACGCCCGGCACGCCCTCGAGGAGCACGTGACCGTTGGCGAGAAGGGCGATCATGAGCCCCGTGACGGCGGCGTCCTGGCCGACGACGGCCTTGCCGACCTCGGTGCGGACGGCGGCGAAGTCCTCGCGGAGCTGGGAGTCTGTCGTCATTGCCTCATTCTTTCCTATGCGGTCGGGCGGATGGCCGTCGCCACCGCCCGTTCGATCGTGAGCAGAGCGTCGCTCAGGGCGACGAGCTCGGCGTCGTTCGCCGGGACGGCGTCGACGAGCAGGTGGCGGACCTCGGGGACCGGGCGTCGGATGAGCGCCGAGACGGCTCCGATGACCTCGTCCACGGTCGCGAGGGTGGGAAGACCGCAGGCTTTCGCGAGCCGGTCGACGGTGCCGATGCGGAGGGCGTCGAGGGCGTGCAGGCGGACCGAGGAGCGCTGGTAGAGCCGCGCCCGCCCGTGCATCGTCTCGCTGGCGCGGACTGCGACGGGGAGGTTCTCGACGATCAGCGGGCCGAAGCGCCGTCCCTGCCAGACACCGGCGGCGATGACGACGAGGAAGGCGGTGAGCGAGACGGGAAGGACCCAGTCGGGGAGGGCGGGAGTGCCGCTCTCGGTGCCCGTCTCCAGACGCGGGGTGAACCAGACGAGCTCGTCCTCCCCACCGAGGAGACCGAGGGCGAGGGCCGCATTGCCCCCCTCCAGGATCCGGTCGTTGCGGAGCACGTCGCCGTCGGCGAGGAGGAGGATCGTCGTCCCGTCGCGCTCGAGGCTGACGAGACCGGCGTTGCCGTCCTCGTCCACGAAGCAGCTGGTGGCGTCGGCGTCCTCATCGACGACGAACCCGGGTCCGCCGCCGCCGATCTCCTCGGCCTGGCGCGCGGCGGGAAGCAGACAGGCGGCCTCGTGGTCGCCGTCGGCCAACCTGCCGAGCGTCACCTCGGGGGCGAGGGCCGCGAGCATCACGTCGGTCGGCTCGATGAGGACGAGGGTGTCCGCCGCATCGGCCAGATCCTCGAGCTCGTCCTCCTCGAGGATGAAGAGGGGGTCGTGCACGACTACCGTCCTGTCGCCGGACCCGGAGGGGACCTCCGAGGTGATCGTCACGTCCACCCCCTCGTCCCGCAGGACCTCGACGACGGCACGAGCCCCGCCCGGTCGCGGGTTGTCGGGAGAGAGCGGTTCGTCGAGCGTCGTGAAGGACTGACTCGTAACGATGCCGACAAGAGCGATGAGCGCCAGGATCGTGACGATGCCGATCCAGAACAGGGACCGACGCAGGGTGGTGCGCAGTCGCGGCGTCAGGACCAGGTCGGACTCCGCCTCGCGGATGTCGCTCACGCCCCCACCTCCTCGAGGGCGGCGGGACGGGATGCCCGGAGCTGACGCTCCAGCCGCTCGACGGTCGCGTACTGCTCGGGCCCGCCCGTGCCGCCGAGGTAGCGCACCTCGTCGAACAGGCCGGCTGCGGTGACGAGCGCTGGCGCGTGATCGGGGAAGGACCGCCCGGCGCGTGTGGCGAAACCGGTCGCGGTGGTGCCGGGGCTGGTCAGGACGATGGTGCGCTCGGCGAGGCCCCGCGCGACGGCACGGAACATCTCGGCGATCGCGGCGCCGTATTCCCCGGCCGCGGCGGCCGACTCCGCCGCCCCGCGCATCTGGGCGGCGCTGCGTTCGTCGTCCTCGCCGAACAGGGCGCCCGTGACGGAGCTGCGCCGGTTGAGGCGGGGCAGCCCGAAGATGAGGAGGCCGAGGATGATGAGCGCCGCGATGACGATGAGCACGACGAGGAGGCCGAAGGCGGGCGGGCCCTCCGCGTTGCCGACCTGGAGGCCGTCCATCCACTCGGTCAGCGACCGGAGCAGCTCGTCGAACCAGGTCGGCCGCGCCTCCTGGTACTCGCGCTTGGCGAGCTCCTCGGCGAGGAGGTCGCGGGCGCGCTCGGCGTCGGGATCGAGGGGGACCTCGAACGGGCTCAGGCCCACGGCGATCCCGTCGGGGGTGCCGGTGCCGTCGTGCGCGGCTCGTAGGGGTTGCCGACGCCGGGGGTCCCGGCCTGGCGCGCCTCGACGAAGTGCATGAGCTCGAGGTCGAGCCCCTCGCGGCGCATACGGATGTCGATGTAGATGAGGGAGTATGCGGCCGACTGCATGACCAGACCGACCGAACCGACGACGATCGAGACGACACCGATGATGAGGTAGAGCACGCCGATCGACACGAAGGCGGCCGTCGGGTCGTTGCCCGGGTTCGTGAGCCCGATGATGACGCTGCCGATGAGGCTGAGCGGGTAGGTCACGATCGACGAGGCGACGTTGATGATGACCGAGATCAGCAGTTGGGTGCCGAGGGTGCGCCAGAAGTTGCGGTGGGTGAGCGACCACGACCGGGCCATCGCGGCGCGCAGGGGCAGACGCTCGAGCACGATGGCCGTCGGGACGAGGGCGAGCTTGGTGCCGAGCCAGGCGGCGAGGACGCCGAAGCCCAGTGCGACGAGGGCCAGCGCGCCGAAGGCACCCAGGAAGGCGAGCACCGCGTCGTTGCCGGAGGAGAAGGTGGCGCCCGCCCCGGCGAAGACGACGAAGGTGACGGCCGTGGCGACGATGAGGAAGACGACGACGGCGGCCGTGAGCAGCAGCGACCAGCCGACGAGGGCGAGGATCCGACCCTTCGCCAGCCGGAACAGCCCGCGGATGCGCAGCTTCTCGCCGAGGGTGGCGCGCGCCACCTCGAGCGAGATGATCCCCTGCAGGATGCCGGTCGCGACCACCGTGAGCGCGATCGGGACGATCGAGGCCAGGGCGAAGAGACCGAAGCTGCCGGCGAGGATCGCGTCCTGATCGTCGAAGGCCGCGGCGCTGATCCGGCCGAAGCTGTAGGCGATGACCCCGGCGAGGACGCCGATGTAGAGGATCGTGACGATGCCGTAGAGCAGGACGGAGAGGCCGAAGGTGGGGGCCGGGTTGCGCCGCATCACCCGGAACGACGACCCGAGGATCGTGCCGAAGGACAAGGGGTGCAGGGGGATGAGTCCCGGCTTGGGCGGTGGGGTCCACCCCTGTTGGCCCCCACCCGGCTGGGCGTACAGCGGCGGCGCGGTCGGCGGGGCGGACTGGGGCGCGGTCCACGGCGACGCGGAGGCCGGTGTGGAGCCCGGGGCGACGGGCGGCTGCCAGCTCGGGGTGTCGGTCACGCGTCATGCCCTCCCGTACTCACGGCATCGGCGAGTACCACTCAACTCCAATGCTTTCACACTCGACTACTCTTGTGCGAAAGCTCCGCCGCTCTTCCCGGGCGGGGCCACGGAGCAGAAGAGGACTATGAGCGCCAGGGTTCTTGTCGTCGATGATGACACCGCACTCGCCGAGATGGTGGGTATCGTCCTGCGGTCGGAGGGCTTCGAGCCGTTCTTCTGCGCAGACGGTGCCGGTGCGCTGGACGCCTTCCACGAATCCCGGCCCGACCTGGTCCTGCTCGACCTCATGCTCCCCGGCATGGACGGCATCGAGGTCTGCGCGCGTCTGCGCGAGGAGACCGGCATCCCGATCATCATGCTGACCGCCAAGAGCGACACGACGGACGTCGTGAAGGGTCTCGAGAGCGGCGCCGACGACTACATGGTCAAGCCCTTCAACCCGAAGGAGCTGGTCGCGCGCATCCGCACCCGTCTGCGCCCGTCCACGTCGAGTGCCGGCGGTTCGCTCGCCATCGGCGACCTCGTCATCGACGTCGCGGGCCACGAGGTCCGTCGCGGCGCCGAGGTCATCGCGCTGACCCCCCTCGAGTTCGAGCTGCTCCTCGCCCTCGCCTCGAAGCCGCAGCAGGTCTTCACCCGCGAGATGCTCCTCGAGCAGGTCTGGGGCTACCACTACAAGGCCGACACCCGTCTCGTGAACGTGCATGTCCAGCGGCTGCGCGCGAAGGTCGAGGCCGACCCCGACAATCCCCGCATCGTCATGACGGTGCGCGGTGTCGGCTACCGGGCGGGCGCCGCGAGCTAGCGGCATGCGCTACATCGACTGGCGGGGCTGGCTCGGGGTTGTCACGCGCCTCTGGCGCACGTCGCTCCAGTTGCGGACGGTCGCGATCACCGTCGCGCTGTCCTCGCTCACCGTCTTCGTGATCGGCGCCTACATGTCGATCAGCGTCGGCAACAACCTCTACGAGGCCCGCCTCGAGCAGGCCCGCGAAGCCTCCGCCCGGGCGACGATCGCCGCCCAGGACCGCTTCGACGCGGGGGAGGAGGCCGAGGCCGTCGACCTGGATGCGACGATGCAGCGCGCGCTCGAGGCGGCCGCGCAGGCCTCGTCCACGCAGGACGGTGCCACCCGGATCGCGATCCTCCGCACGCCGGGCCAGTCCGGACTGGGTGCCCCGGTCGATCGCAGTACGGGTGCGCTCGACACCGACCTCATCAGCGATGACCTGCGGGAGTCGGTGGCCGCCTCGCCGGAGCGCCGTACCTTCAGCCAGTCCATTGCCCTGCCGGCGACGGACGGATCCACGGTCCCCGGCGTCGTCGTCGGCTCGATCCTGCAACTGCCCGGTTCGCTGCAGTACGAGCTCTACGTGGTCAACGACCTGCGGGACACGCAGGAGACGCTCGACTTCATGCGCCAGACGCTGCTGCTCGGCGGTCTCGCCCTCATCGTCCTCATCGCGGGCGTCACCTACATCGTCGTGCGCCTGGTGGTCGGCCCGGTCCGGATGGCGGCCGAGACGAGCGAGCGGCTCGCGGCTGGCGAACTCGAGGTCCGGATCCCGGAGAAGGGGGAGGACGTGATCGCCACCCTCGCCCGCTCGTTCAATGGGATGGCGGACAGCCTCCAGGAGCAGATCACCCGTCTGGCCGCCCTCTCCCAGGTGCAGCAACGCTTCGTCTCCGACGTCTCGCATGAACTCCGGACCCCGCTGACCACCATCCGCCTGGCCGGCGACGTCCTCTACGACCAGCGGGACGGCTTCAGCCCCACGACCGCGCGCACGGCCGAACTGCTGCACACCCAGGTGGAACGCTTCGAGACCCTCCTCGCCGACCTCCTCGAGATGAGCCGTTACGACGCGGGAGCCGTGGAGATGGAGATCGAGCCGGTCAACATCGTGCGCCTGGTCGAGGACGTGATCGACTCGGTCACCCCTCTCGCCGCCACCAAGGGTTCCGAGCTGCGCCTCGTGGCCCCGGGTGGCTACTTCGAGGCCGAACTCGATTCCCGCCGCATCCGCCGCATCGTCCAGAACCTGCTCGGCAACGCGATCGATCACGGCGAGGCGCGGCCGATCGTGGTCTGGATCGACAGCGACGAGGACGCGATCGCCGTCGCCGTGCGCGACTACGGCGTCGGGATGACCTCCGAGAGCCTCGAGCGGGTCTTCGATCGCTTCTGGCGTGCCGACCCGTCCCGGCAACGGACGACCGGCGGCACCGGACTCGGCCTCGCCATCTCTCTCGAGGACGCCGTTCTCCACGGCGGCTGGCTCGAGGCATGGTCGGCCGAGGGGGAGGGGTCCTGCTTCCGTCTGACGATCCCACGGAGGCGGGGTACGGTGCTCACGGCGTCGCCGCTCGAGCTGCCGCCCGTCGAGCCCGCCGAGGAGGTGACCGAATGAGGTTCCGCGCGCAGGCCGCGCTCGTCGTGGTCGCCGCCCTCGCCCTCGCAGGCTGTGGCGGCATCCCCACCTCCGGCCCGGTCCAGTCCGGTGCGATCATCGACGAGGATCTCACTCCCGACTTCGGATTCCTGCCGCCCGGGCCGCAGCCCGGTGCCACCCCGACGGAGATCGTCAGCGGTTTCGTGCAGGCGGCCACCAACCCGCAGGACGACTACGCGGTCGCCCGGCAGTTCCTCAGCGGCGACGTCGCGTCCGACTGGGAGCCGAACGAGATCACCCAGATCCGTGCCGGGTCGGTCACTCCGCGGGACAACGGCGACAACACCTTCACGATGACGTTCTCGTCCTCGGCCTACGTCGACGCGACGGGGCGGTACATCGAGGAGGCGCAGTCGACCCAGGCGCTCGGGTTCACGGTCGAGCAGGACGAGGACGGCGAGTGGCGCATCGTCGCCGCCCCGAACGGCATCGTCCTCAGCGCGGAGAGCTTCACGACCATCTTCGAGAAGCACGCGCTGCACTACTACTACGGGACCGGTTTCGAGTTCCTGGTGCCGGATGTCCGCTGGTTCCCGCGCTCGTCCCTGCTGCCCACCTCGCTCGTCCGCGCCCTGCTCGCCGGTCAGTCCGGTTGGCTCGGCTCCGGGGTGACGAGCACGGAGTTCCCGACCGGCACGACGCTCACCGCGCGCGTCGGCATCGACGCCGGCGTGGCGACCGTCGAGCTGAGCGAGGAGGCGACGAGCGCCGACACGATATCGCGGATCCGTATGCGCGACCAGCTCGCGGCCACCCTCGAGGTCTCCACCGTTCGCATCACCGTCAACGGGGTGGAGCTGGAGATCCCGGAGGCGGACGTGCCGCCCGTCACGGAGCCCACGGTGCAGGGGCAGCTCCTCGCCCTCGGCGAGGACGGCTTCGGCTACGTGGGGGCGAACGGCACGATCACGCCGCTCGATGGGATCGGCGAGAAGGTGGTCGACCTCGGTGGGGTCGCGGCGACGCTGGCTCCCGATCGTGACTTCGCGGCCGTGCTCGCCGCCGACGGCGCCGTCTACCGGGTCACACCGGGCGCCGCCTCATCGCTCATCGTCGACCAACGGCCCGGGCTCTCGGCACCGGCGACGGACGCCCAGGGCTTCGTCTGGAGCATCCCGTCCGGGGACGCCTCGGCCATCCGTGCCGTCGACTCCGCCGGCCGCCAGTACACCGTCGCCAACAGCATCCCCGCCGGCACGCGCCTGTCGGGCTTCGCCCTCTCCCGTGACGGGTCGCGGATCGCCCTCTACGTCTCGACCGACAGCGGGACGGATGTCCTCGTCCACGGGATCCTCCGCAACGGCGGGGTGCCGACCCAGCTCGGGGAGTCCTTCGGGTCGCTGCGGATCGACCAGTCGCTCATCCCCCGCGACGTGGCGTGGGTGGACAGCCGCACCATCGCCGTCCTCGCGGCGCAGGAGGGCACCGGCACCGCGACCGTCACGGCGTACGAGCTCGGCGGGCCGAGCGAGGCGATCGGCCGGGTGCCGGGCGGCGTGTCGATCGTGGGGGGCAACTCCGGAACGGACGGTCTCCGCGTGATGGCCGCGTCGGGCGAGGTGTACCGACCGCGCGGGAGCGGATGGTCGTCGACCACGAGCGTCTCCTTCATCGCGACCCAGCAGTAGCGACCCTCCACCGGATCCGGCCGACGGACCCCGCGCGGCGGGCCGGGGCGCTCCACTGGGCCGATGCGTGCCCTGTTCGATGCCCTCGCCGTCCTGTTCCCGGTCGACTGTGCGGGATGCGGTGCCGCCGATCGGTCGGTCTGCGAGGACTGCCGCTCCCACCTGGGTGCGCCCCTCGTCCGGATGCTCGACGACCTCGAGGTCCGCAGCGCCGCCGCCTACGAGGACCGGGTGCGGCGGCTCGTGCTGGCTGTCAAGGAGGACGGACGGACCGACGTCGCGGGCGCTCTCGCCGCGGCCGTTCGACCGTTGCTGCCGGCGGAGGCGCTCATCGTCCCGATCCCCGGATCCGCCGATGCCCTCCGCCGGCGCGGCTACGACCCCGTCCTCGTGCTCGCCCGGCGGCTCCGTCGGCCCGTGGCGCGAGTGCTGCGGGTGTCCGGGGCGTCCGTGGTGCAGAAGGCGCTCGGCGAGCGCGAACGCGGCGAGAACCGGGCCGGGAGCATGGTCGCGACGGGTCGACTCGAGGGGCGCAGGGTGGTGCTGCTCGACGACGTCGTGACGAGCGGGGCGACCTTGCGCGACGGCGCGCGGGCGCTGCGCGAGGCGGGTGCCGAGGTCGTCGCGGCGGTCACCGTGGCGTCCACGCCGCGGCATTCGATGAATCCGCAGGGGAGATCCTGACGATCCCCTGCCGACGTCGGATCCGTCCGTGACAAGCGCTGGAGGCGGGACTACGGTTGGCGAAAAGGCGCGACAGGGTCGCCTCCACCAGGGGCCCGGCGCCGAGGGAGACTGGGAGGTCGTCGTGGAAATCACCGTCAACGCCAGAAACCTGGGGGTCACCGATCGGTTCCGTGAATACGCAACCGAGAAGTCGGAGAAGGTCGCCCACCTCGCCGAGAAGGCCATCGCCTTCGAGATCAAGGTGAGCAGGCACAACGAGACCCGCGGCGCCAAGGGGGACGACCGGGTGGAGCTCACGCTCATCGGCCCCGGGCCATCCGTCCGCGCCGAAGCGGCCAGCTCCGACAAGTACGCGGCCTTCGATCTCGCCCTCGACAAGCTCATCGAGCGCGTCCGGCAGGCGAAGGATCGCAACAAGGTCCACCGCGGCAAGCACCGTCCGTTGTCGCTCCGTGAGGCGAGTGCCGAGGGCTTCCGCTCCGTCGGCATCGAGCCGGCCAACGCCGACGTCATCGAGAGCGTCGCGACCGGCTCCGTCCCGATCGTCGGCACCGCCGTGGAGGAGGACGAGGAGGAGGCCTACACGCCCGTCGTCATCCGCAAGAAGGTCTTCGCCGCCTCGCCCATGACCGTGGACGACGCGCTCTACAACATGGAACTCGTCGGCCACGACTTCTACCTGTTCATCGACAGCGAGACCCACCGACCGAGCGTCGTCTACCGCCGCAAGGGCTGGGACTACGGCGTGATCGGCCTGGACGAACACCAGGACGACGTCGACGCGTTCGCTGACGGCACCACGGCGAGCCGCAGCCGATAGCGGTCGCGCACAGATTCGCGGCCCCGGGCGTTGGTAGCATGACAGGCTGGTGACAACCGGGGCCACGAAGCCGTGCCCGATCCGACGACAAGTTGTGGAGTAAGTGGTGGCGAACGTTCTCGAGCGCGTCCTTCGCGTAGGTGAAGGCCGACTCCTTCGGCGACTCAAGCACTATGCCGAGGCGGTGAACCAGCTCGAGGAGGACTTCACCCACCTCACCGACGACGAACTGCGTAACGAGACCGTCGAATTGCGCGAGCGCTACGCGGCGGGCGAGTCGCTCGACGACCTGCTGCCGGAGGCCTTCGCCGCCGTGCGCGAGGCCGCGAGCCGCACGCTCGGTATGCGCCACTTCGACGTGCAGCTGATGGGTGGTGCCAACCTGCACCTCGGCAACATCTCCGAGATGAAGACCGGTGAGGGCAAGACGCTCGTCGCCACCCTGCCGGCCTACCTCAACGCCATCGCCTCGCGCGGCGTTCACATCATCACGGTCAACGACTACCTCGCGAGCTACCAGTCGGAGCTCATGGGCCGCATCTTCCGCGCTCTCGGCATGACGACCGGTGTCATCCTCTCCGGCCAGACGCCGGAGGAGCGCCGCGCGCAGTACGCCTGCGACATCACCTACGGCACCAACAACGAGTTCGGCTTCGACTACCTTCGCGACAACATGGCCTGGCAGGCGAGCGACATGGTGCAGCGCGGCCACTACTTCGCCATCGTCGACGAGGTCGACTCGATCCTCATCGACGAGGCGCGCACCCCGCTCATCATCTCCGGCCCCGCATCGGGCGAGGCGAACCGCTGGTTCGGCGAGTTCGCGACCCTGGCCAAGAAGCTCGTCGAGGGCGTCGACTACGAGGTCGACGAGAAGAAGCGCACCGTCGGCGTGCTCGAGCCCGGCATCGAGAAGGTCGAGGACCACCTCGGCATCGACAACCTGTACGAGTCGGCGAACACCCCGCTCATCTCCTTCCTCAACAACTCGATCAAGGCCAGCGCCCTGTTCAAGAAGGACAAGGACTACGTCGTCATGAACGGCGAGGTGCTCATCGTCGACGAGCACACCGGCCGCATTCTCGTCGGACGCCGCTACAACGAGGGCATCCACCAGGCGATCGAGGCGAAGGAGGGCGTGCAGGTCAAGGCCGAGAACCAGACCCTCGCCACCGTCACGCTGCAGAACTACTTCCGCCTCTACAAGAAGCTCTCCGGGATGACCGGTACGGCCGAGACCGAGGCCGCCGAGTTCATGGCGACCTACAAGCTCGGCGTCGTCCCCATCCCGACGAACCGCCCGATGCAGCGTAAGGACCAGTCCGACCTCGTCTACAAGAGCGAGAAGGCCAAGTTCGAGCAGGTCGTCGAGGACATCGTCGAGCGTCACGCTTCCGGCCAGCCCGTCCTCGTCGGCACCACGAGCGTCGAGAAGAGCGAGCTGCTATCCAAGATGCTCGCCCGCCGCGGCGTCAAGCACGAGGTGCTCAACGCGAAGAATCACGCGCGCGAGGCCGCCATCGTCGCCCAGGCCGGTCGCCTCGGCGCCGTCACCGTCGCGACGAACATGGCCGGCCGTGGAACGGACGTCATGCTCGGCGGCAACGCCGAGTTCCTCGCGACCGCCAACCTCAACAACCAGGGGCTCAACTCCGTCGACTCCCCGGACGAGTACGAGGCGGCGTGGGACGACGTCTACAAGAAGGTCAAGGCCGAGGTCGAGGCGGAGGCCGCGAAGGTCGTCGAGGTCGGTGGCCTCTACGTGCTCGGTACCGAGCGCCACGAATCGCGCCGCATCGACAACCAGCTGCGTGGACGCTCCGGTCGTCAGGGCGACCCGGGTGAGAGCCGCTTCTACCTGTCGCTGCAGGACGACCTCATGCGCCTGTTCAACAGCGGCGCGGCCGAGGCCCTCATGCGTCGCTCGCCTGACGATCTGGCCATCGAGTCGAAGACCGTCAGCAACGCCATCCGCAGCGCGCAGTCGCAGGTCGAGAGCCGCAACGCCGAGATCCGCAAGAACGTCCTCAAGTACGATGACGTCCTCAACCGCCAGCGCGAGGCCATCTACGGTGACCGCCGTCACATCCTCGAGGGCGACGACCTGCAGGACCGCGTCGCGCGGTTCCTCGAGGACGTCGTGACCGAGGTCGTCGACGCCCACACCGCCGAGGGTCACAGCGACGACTGGGACTTCGACGCGCTCTGGACCGAGCTGAAGACCATCTACCCGATCTCGATCACCGTGGACGAGGTGCTCAGCGAGGCGGGAAGCCGCGGTCGCATCACCGAGGCCTTCCTCCGCGGCGAGATCCTCAGCGACGCCAAGCTCGCCTACGTGCGCCGGGAGCAGTCGCTCGGCGAGAAGGCGATGCGCGAACTCGAGCGTCGCGTCGTCCTCTCCGTGGTCGACCGCCGCTGGCGCGACCACCTCTACGAGATGGACTACCTCAAGGACGGCATCGGCCTGCGCGCCATGGCGCAGCGCGACCCGCTGGTCGAGTACCAGCGCGAGGGCTTCGCGCTCTACCAGAACATGATGGGGCAGATCCGCGAGGAGTCGGTCGGCTTCCTGTTCAACCTCGAGGTCGAGGTCACCGGCGGCTCGAACGTCGCCGCCCGTGGACTGCAGCCGGCCACCGCCCCCGCCAACCAGCTCAGCTACTCCGCCCCCTCGGCGGACGCGAGCGGCGAGGTCGAGGTGCGCAACCAGCGCGGCCAGATCGAGCAGGCGGCCACCGCCCGTGCCCAGCAGGCGCAGGCCCGCCAGGCCTCGTCCCTTGCGCCGAAGGCACAGGAGCAGGCCCAGCAGCCGCAGCAGACGACTGGTGCGTTCGGTCAGAAGACGGACGGTCCGCCGGCCGCCGCTCCAGTCAACCGGGCGCAGCGCCGAGCGGCCGATAAGAAGAAGCGCTAGGTCTCTCCGAGCAGATCTCGACGGGCTCGATCACCGGTTTGCCGGGGGTCGAGCCCGTCTGCCTTATCGCGCGAGCACGTCGGCCAGCCAACGGGCCTGACGCACCCACTGGAACGCCTGGCCGCCCTCGTGCTGGTTGAAGGCGTACTCCTCGATCTCGACCGCAGCGCCCCACGCGTTCGCCGACGCGTAGACGGTCGACGGCGGGCAGACCGGATCCATGAGGGCGACGGAGAAGAGCGCCGGCGCCGTCGCACGGCTCGCGAAGCTCACGCCGTCGACGTAGGAGAGCGTCTCGTAGACGCGCGCAGCCGCACCGCGGTGGATCGAGAGGTAACGCACGATCTCGCCATAGGGGTCGCTGCCGGTCAGGCCGATGGCGCGCTCGAAGTGCTGGAGGAAGGGGACGTCCGGCATGACACCGACGAGGCCGTCGACCAGCCCGGCCACCGCGATCGCGATGCCGCCGCCCTGGCTGCCGCCGGTGACGGCCACGCGGTCGGGGTCGACCCGGTCGAGGGTCCGTGCGGCGTCGACGAGACGGACGCCGTCCGTGTAGACGCGACGGAAGTAGTAGTCGTCCTGGTGCTCGATGCCGCGGGTCATGAAGCCCGGGTGCGAGGGCCCGGTGCCGTGCGGGTCGGCCGTCTCACCGCCCGCCCCCCAGGCGGAACCCTGGCCCCGGGTGTCCATGAAGAGGTGGGCATAGCCGGCGCTCGCCCAGGCCAGGTGCTCGTGCGGCAGGCCGCGTCCGCCGCCGTAGCCGTTGTACTGGATGACCGTCGGGAGGGGCCCGTCGACGCCGCGGGGCAGGGTGAACCACGCCCGCACCGGATCCCCGCCGAAGCCGGGGAAGACGAGGTCGAACACCTCGACCTGACTGAGTGCCGCGTCGTAGGGGGTGGCCACGACAGGCCCGCCCGCCGCCCGTGCCTCACGGAGGGTGCGTGCCCAGAACTCGTCGAAGTCCGCGGGCGTCGCGACCTCCGGGCGGTAGGTGCGCAGGGCGGCGGGGGCGAGGTCGAAGAAGGGCATCGGTGCTCCGGGTTGGGGTCGTCTCGGCTGAACCGAGGCTAGCGCCTAGGAGTCGGTCGGTGCCGTCTCGGCCGTGCGAGCCCTCCGGCGGATGCGACGACGGACGATGAGGAGCACCGCCCCGCCGATCACCGCGAGGAACACGATCCATGGCAGGAGGACTCCGAGCAGGACGAGCAGGCCAGCGAGGAACCCGACGAAGCTCGCCCACCCGGTCTCCAGGCCGTCGAGGAAGGTGTCGGGACGGTCGACCGGTGCGTCGTCGGGGGAGACGAGCTCGACGGTGATCGTCGAGAGGTCGACCTGGTCGTCGAGATAGCGGAGCTGCGACTGCAGGCTCTCGAGCTCGCCCTGCCGCTCGGAGAGGGTGGTCTCGATCTCGAGCAGCGTGCTCGTGTCGGTCGCGGTGGCCAGCAGGGAGAGGAGGCGGTCGACCGAGGCCTGCAGCGCGGTCACGCGCGCCTGGAGGTCCACGACCTGGGTGGTCACGTCGTCCTCGGTGGTGGAGATCTCGCGCACCTCGCCGAGGTCGGAGAGGGACTCGAGCGTGGCGCTGAGGGCGGCGGCCGGGATGCGGAGCGTGAGGGTCGCGTTGCCGGCTCCACCGTTGACGGGGGCGTACTCCTGGCGCGATTGCACGTGACCGCCCGCCTTCTCGACGGTCGCCGCCAGGGTGCGCGCCGCCTCCGTCGGTTCCTCGACCGTCACGGTCGCCCAGCCGGTCGTGATGACCTGCTGGTCCGTGACCTGCCCGCCGTCCGCCGACTCCGCCGAGAGGTCGGCAGAATCGCGAGCGGGCGCGCCGCCGCTCGGCAGGCTGAACTCTTCGACACCCGTCGTGGACGAGCAGCCGCCGAGGGCGAGTGCGGCTAGGAGGAGCGTGCCGGCGATCGCTGTGCGCTTCATGAGGTCCACCGTAGAAAGCAACCTCTGCGCGCACCACCCAACGTTCATCACGATTCGGACGTCAATCCTCGGATGCCCGTGGGAGGTCGCTGGGGGCTTGGTGGAAAGCGGCCGGGACCGGGCTGCGGCTGGATACGGTCGAAGGACAGACCGACGAAAGGGGCAGGACATGGGATTCCTCGACGACGCCAAGGACGCGGCGGAGGCGACCGGCAAGAAGATCGGTGAAGCTGTCGACGACACCAAGGAGCGCATCAGCGACAAGGCTGACGAGGCGCAGGCCGACGCCAAGGTCGCGCAGGCCGAGCGTGAGCGCGACTCGACGAAGGCCAAGAACGACTACAAGGAGTCGCTGCGCGACTGAGGACAGGTTCGTACTGCCGTTCATCTTCATTAAATAAGATCTCCTCATGAGGTGGCCGTGGTGGGGGAGGCGCAAGGCGCCCTCCCTCCACGTGGCCGTCGATGAGGGCACCGGTCCGACGGTCGTCCTCATCCACGGGATCGCCTCGTCGCACGTCACCTTCCAGGAGTTGGTGCCCCGTCTCTCGGGCACGCACCGTGTGATCTCCCTCGACATCCTCGGTTTCGGAGCGTCCCCCGCCTCGATCGACGGGGACTACAGCCTGGACGAGCACGCGGCCGCCCTCGACGCGACGCTGCGCGGGTTGCGCATCCGCGGCCGTTTCGTGCTCGTCGGACATTCCCTCGGATCCCTAATCGCCGCGCGCTACGCCGCCGATCACCCCACCGCGGTGTCGCGGCTGGTGCTCGTCAGCCCACCCGTCTATCTCGCGCCGACCGCCTTCGGGACGCCACGGGACCGCACCGCCATGGGGCTGTACATGAAGGCCTACGAGTACCTCCGCGAGAATCCGGCCTTCACGATCACGGTGGCGCGGGGCCTGGATCGCATCTCCCCCATCCGCAACCTCCTCGACGTCTCCGAGACGAACTGGAACGCCTTCGTCCTCTCCCTCAAGAACGCGATCGAGTCGCAGTCGACCGTGAGCGACGTGGCGCGCGTCCGGGTGCCCGTCGAGGTGGTCTACGGAACCCTCGATCCCTTCCTCATGCCGAGCGGCATCCAGATCCTCGAGCGCATGCGCCACGTCACGGTGCATCGCGTCGATGCGGGGGACCATGTCATCCGGAAGCGGTTCGCGAAGGTGGTCGCCAAGGCGATTGAGGGCCCGGCGACCTAGGCTGGTGCCATGGAACAACGCAGCGTTGCGCGACTCGGCACCCCCCTTTCCGCCATCGGACTCGGCACCTGGCAACTCGGAGCGGACTGGGGCGAGGTGCTCGAGGAGGACGCGCTCGCGGTCCTCGATGCCGCTCATGAGGCCGGCGTCACGGTCTTCGACACCGCCGACGTCTACGGCGACGGCCGCAGCGAGCAGCTGATCGGTCGCTGGCTGGCGGCCCACCCGGACTCCGGCGTGTTCGTCGCCACGAAGATGGGTCGCCGCGAGGAGCAGGACCCGTCGAACTTCACGCTCGACAACTTCCGCCGCTGGACCGACCGCTCGCGCTCGAATCTCGGGGTCGACACTCTCGACCTCGTCCAGCTGCACTGCCCGCCCACTCCCGTCTTCTCGACGGAGGCCGTCTACGACGATCTCGACACCCTCGTCATCGAGGGCGCCATCGCCCACTACGGCGTCAGCGTCGAGACGGTCGAGGAGGGCCTCGCCGCGATCGCGCGCCCCGGCACCGCGAGCGTGCAGGTCATCCTCAACGCCTTCCGGCTCAAGCCCCTCGACGAACTCGTCCCGGCGGCCGCCGAGGCGGGTGTGGCGATCATCGCCCGCGTGCCCCTCGCCTCCGGCCTGCTCAGCGGCCGGTACACGGCCGACACGGTGTTCGCCGAGAACGACCACCGCTCGTACAACCGGCACGGCGAGGCCTTCGACGTCGGCGAGACCTTCTCCGGTGTCGACTACGACAGGGGTGTGGAGGCGGCGCGCGAGTTCTCGAAGGACGCCGCGACACTCGGGCTCGCGCCCGCGGTCGCCGCACTGGCCTGGGTGGCGCAGCAGCCCGGTGTGACGACGGTCATCCCCGGGGCGAGGTCGGTCGAGCAGGCGCGCACCAATGCCTCGGCCGGCTCCGTGGACGCCTTGCCGGGCGGGTTCACCGTTGCCGTGCAGGAGCGGTACGACGAGTACTTCCGCGCGGCGGTGCACCCGCGCTGGTAGCTCAGTCGGCGAAGGCCAACAACGCGGCGATCGTCTCGCGCGGACGGTCGCGGTGCGGGGAGTGGCCTGCGCCCGCCACCACGCGGTACTCGACGAGAGTGTTCACTGTGGCGATCGCCTCGGCCGTCTCCGTGGCGAACATGCTGTACACGGCGTGATCGCCTCCGAGGATGAGCGTCGGCACGGGCAGGCTGCGCGCCTCGGCGACAACGTTCCACCCCGGGTTGTCGTCGAAGGTCGCCCCGACCATGCGGCGATCGGCGGCCCGAACGGCGGCGAGCTTCCCCGCCCGGTCGCGCGCTTCCCAGTAGGGCTTGTCGGCGTCCAGCTGCGCGGCAGTGAGGTCGAGCTCGGCGATCTGATCGGCGCGGACGGCGTCCCACTCGGCGGCCGCCACCTCGAGCACCGGGTCGAGCAGCACGAGCCGTCGAGCGCGATCGGCCGCCGTGACAGCGATGGCCCCGCCGAGGGAGTGCCCGACGACGAGGTCGAACGGCCCCTCCGGGAGCGCCGCCGCGTAGTCGGCGAAACGGTAGCGCTCGGCGGCCGGGCTCGCCCCGTGGCCGGGGAGATCCGGCGCGGTGACCTGGTACCCCGCGGCTCCGAGCGCGTCAGCGACGCGCCACCAGGTCTCCCCGCTCGACGACAGACCGTGGATCAGCAACGCACTCTTCACGTCGACGACGTTATGCCGAACGGGGGCCGGAGCGGGAATGACACGTCAACAATCCGTGTTCCCTCTCCTCGTGACCAGAATCATGATCGTCGTGTCCTCCGTCCGCCCCGGCCGCATCGGCCTCCCCATCTCCGAGTGGGTGCGTACCGCCGCCGAGGCGCGTGACGGGGTCGAGGTGGACTTCGTCGACCTGGCTGAACTCGCGCTGCCCTTCATGGACGAGCCGAACCACCCGTCCCAGCGCGCGTACACGAAGCAGCACACGATCGACTGGAGCGCACGCGTCGATGCCGCCGACGCCGTGATTCTCGTCACCCCGGAGTACAACCACAGCTTCTCACCCGCCCTGAAGAACGCCCTCGACTTCCTGTCGCAGGAGTGGTGGCGCAAGCCCGTCGGCTTCGTCAGCTACGGCGGAGTCTCGGCGGGCAGCCGCGGCGTGACGGCGCTCGAGCCCGTCACGAGCATGCTCGGCATGGTGCGCGCGGGTGCGGCCGTCGAGCTGCCCTTCGCCGGCCGCCAGGTCGCCGACGGCGTCTTCGCCGCCGGCGAGAAGGAAACCGCGATCCTGGGCAAGATGCTCGACGAGATCGAGGGGCTCGCGCCTGCGCTCCGTCCACTCCAGAACCGCTAGAACTCCCGCTCCCTGAGAACTTGTCACCCGTTCGGGTGACGCGCTAGCCTGCGAGAGTGACACCTCGTGGGGGACGGGAATGGGCCGCAGCAGCGGTCGAACGCGGCTATCGGTACACCCCGCGGACGAGCGTGCCGGGGTTGCCCGGCATCATGTTCCGCGCCGGCGACGGCCTCCAGGTCACCGACGTCGTGGACGCCCTGGCCGCCGACGTCCCGTTCGTCGCCGGCTCCCTCCAGGCGCAGTATGCGGGCGACTCCAGCATCCCGCGCGTCCTCGTCACCGACTATGTCGCCATCCCGTTGCAGCGGGCGGTGCCCAACATCGTCCTGCTCGGCAAGGGCCTGACGATGCTGCGCTTCGCCGGCGTCGGCTTCGAGGGGCGGGAGCGTCTCCCGCTCGAGGGCGACTTCGATAAGACCTTCACCCTCTACTGCCCGGCCGGGTACGAGCGGGACGCGCTCGAGATCTTCACGCCCAACCTCATGCAGCTCCTCATGGACACGACCGGCGGCTGCGACGTCGAACTCGTCGACGACTGGATGTTCGTCTACAGCAGGCCCGGCTTCCGCCGCGACGGTTCCACCCTCGCGCGGATCGCGGAGGCCACCGGCTTCGTGCGGTCCACCGTCGAGCGCCAGACCTCCCGCTACGTCGACGACCGCGCCCCGAAGATCGGCGCCACCGTCTCCCCGGAGGAGTTCGAGGCGCGACGCGGCGGTGTCGCCGCAGGCGGGCGCCGTGTGAAGACGAAGTCGACGCCCCTCCAGAAGCTCGTGCTCATCGGCTCGTGGGTGGTGTTCCTTGCGATCGCGGGGTATGCCGTCTACGAGTGGCTGCTTCCCCGTCTCTGACCCCCCTTCCCCTCCCCGACGAAAAGGACAGGCATGACCACGACCCCGCTCGACACCATCTCGGCCCGTTTCGCGACGCCTCAGGCGATCAAGAAATACTTCGGCTTCCTCGGCGGTACGCGCGCCAAGGGCACTGTCGCCCTGCTGGCGAACGCCGAGGCCTCGGGCGTCGCCCGGTCCTACACGCTCGACAAGCGCGAGTACGACGGCAGCCTCTACTACGTGAAGGCGATCGGCACGCGGGGCGACCTCGACGAGACGACCCTGGCCGAGCTGACGCGGGCCGCGACCATGCTGCCGCTCGGGACGCTGCGGTACGAGGGCATGCTGGCGCCGATCCTGCCCTGGCCGCTCGGCTCGGAGGAGGAGGCGGCCGACGTGCACAACCTCAGCCGCCTCGACCAGGGGATCCTCGTCTACCCGTACTCGATCATGTCCAAGCGGGGCGACTCGACCTACGCCTTCTGGGCGAAGTCCAACGAGGGCTTCTACAGCGTCGAGCCCATCGACGACAAGAAGCTGTAGCTCAATGCTGCGCGTCGTCGAGCGCGCGGAGCTCTGCTGAGCGCGCTGTGGTTCACACCGCAGCGCGCTCGACAATGCACAGCGTGCTCAACGACGCTGCGCATTGGGCACCGGTCACCGGGCACCGGGCCACCGGGCGCCGGTCAGCTGGGCTGGATGGGGACCGGTGCCGTGTCCGGCACCGTGGCGTCGCGACCGCGCAGGTCGGGCGCCCACCCGTGGAGCAGCGTCGGCAGCAGGACCCCGACGAGGGCGAACGCGGCAGCGGCTACGAAGCCGCCCCGCGCTCCGAACTCGTCGATGAGGAACCCGGCCGTCGCTGAGCCGAGCGCGGCGCCGATCAGCTGGCCGGTGCCGACCCAGCCGTAGGCCTCGGCGGTGTCGCTGAACTTCACCGTCCCGGAGACGATCGCGAACATGACGGCCAGCGCTGGTGCGATGCCGATTCCCGCGATCACGAGAGTGACCGAGAGCCACCAGAAGTCGAGCACGAGCCCGGCCAGGGCCATGCCGATGAACACGACGACCATGCGGCGGGCGAGTGCCCACGGGCCGATCGGGACGTGACCGAGCGCGAGGCCGCCGATAAGGGAGCCGACGGCGAAGATCGCCAGGACGAAACCGGCCTGCGGCCCGTCATGGCCGAAGGTCGCGACGACCGACGCCTCCGTGGCGGCGGCGGCCCCGATGAGGAGGAAGCCGACGAGGGTGGCGAGCAGGACCGGCTTGCGCGCCAGCACGACACCGAAGCGGCGCTTGGACCGCGGGATCCGTACCCGGCCGACCTCGGGGGAGAGGACGAACCAGAGGCCGCCGCCGACGAGGAACACCGCGCAGATGACGAGCGCCGTCGAGGTGGAGATCTGGGTCGCGACGAACGTGGTGACGACCGGCCCGGCGACCCAGATTATCTCCTGCGCGCTCGCGTCGAGCGAGAACAGCGGGGTCAGCTGTCGGGCGTTGACCATCTTCGGATAGAGGGTCCGTACCGCCGGTTGAACGGGAGGGGTGGTCAGCCCGCAGAGGAGGGCGATCGCCATATAGGCGGGGACCTCCATCGGCACGAAGGCGACGACGAGCAGCGCGGCCGCGCACACGCTCATGGTGAGCGAGATGACAGGGCGGATCGCCCACAGGCCCATCCATCGGCTGGTCACGGGGCCGGAGACGGCCTGCCCGACGCTGGCGGCGGCGAGGACGAGGCCGGCCGCGCCGTAGGAGTCGTGGGCCCGCTCGACATGGAGCAGGAGCGCCAGCGAGATCATCCCGAAGGGGAATCTGGCCGTCAACTGGGCAGCGATGATCCGGGTGACACCGGGTGTCTTCAGAATGCTGCCGTACGTGCTCACAAGGGCTCCAGCCTATTCCCTGCCACGGACTCGCGGCAGGCGTCGGTGGCCTGTGGAAATTGTGGAGAACTGCCCGAACTTATCCACAGCTGTGGATGACACGCCCACTACATCTAGGGTTGGGTTCCTGTCGGTGGCCCGATATATAGTGGTGGAACCGCAAGGCCGGAGTGCGGGTTCCACGACCTTTTCAAGGTCGAACCGACCGCCGTGACCGGCGGTTTTCGTGGGTTTTCAGCCGTAGCTGAAGTAGAGGGAGAAAACGTGGCAATCACTGTTGTCAAGCGCGATGGATCGCGCGAGGAGTACGACGCCAACAAGATCAACCTGGCGATCGAACACGCCAGCGCCGGTCTCGACGAGAACATCACCTGGGTGACGCAGATCGCGAGCGAGCTGGAGCTGACCCTCTTCGACGGCATCACCACCCAGCAGCTGGACGAGGCCGTCATCCAGGTCGCGCTCCAGAACGTCAAGGACGACCCGGCGTTCGACACCGTCGCCGCGCGCCTCCTCCTCAAGACGATCTACAAGCGCGTCCTCGGCGACTACGAGGGCGATGACGAACTGCTCTCCCTCCACCGCGAGCACTTCGCCCCCAACATCCGCCGCGGTGTCGAGGAGGGCCTGCTCGACACGCGCCTCACCGAGATGTTCGACCTCGACGAGCTGTCCAAGCACCTCGCCCCCGAGAACGACGGTCTGCTCAAGTACATCGGCGTCGTCACGCTCAACAACCGTTACGGCATCAAGGGCCGCAACGGCGACGCGCTCGAAGTCCCCCAGTACTTCTGGATGCGCATCGCGATGGGCCTCTCGCTCAACGAGCAGGACCCGACCGCGACCGCCATCGCCTTCTACGAGAAGATGTCCCGCCTCGAGTACCTGGCCGCCGGTTCCACCCTCGTCAACGCGGGCACCGCCTACCCGCAGCTCGCGAACTGCTTCGTCATGGAGATGCAGGACGATATGGAGCACATCGCGAAGACCACGCGCGACGTCATGTGGCTCACCAAGGGCACCGGTGGCATCGGCCTCTCGGTGACCAAGCTGCGTGCGCAGGGCTCGCCCATCCGCTCCAACAACACCACGTCGACCGGCCCGATCCCGTTCATGCACACGATCGACTCGATCCTGCGTGCGGTCAGCCGCGGCGGCAAGAAGTTCGGCGCCCTCTGCTTCTACATGGAGAACTGGCACCTTGACTTCCCCGAGTTCCTCGACCTCCGCCAGAACTCCGGCGACCCCTACCGTCGTACCCGCACCGCCAACACCGCGGTCTGGATCAGCGACGAGTTCATGAAGCGCGTCCAGAACGACGACGACTGGTACCTCTTCGACCCGCTCGAGGTCCCCGACCTCAACGAGCTCTACGGCAAGGAGTTCTCGGCGCGGTACGCCGAGTACGTCGCCAAGGCCGAGGCCGGCGAGATGCGCCTCTTCAAGAAGATCGGCGCGCGCGAGCAGTTCAAGTCGATCCTCATCTCCCTCCAGACCACCAGCCACCCGTGGCTGACCTGGAAGGACACGATCAACAACCGTGCGCTCAACAACAACACGGGCACGATCCACCTCTCCAATCTCTGCACCGAGATCACGCTGCCCCAGGACGAGGACAACGTCTCCGTCTGCAACCTGGCGTCGATCAACCTGTCGCAGCACCTCGACGATGCCGGCAAGCTCGACTTCGCCAAGATCGAGGGATCGGCCCGCCTCGCGGTCCGTCAGCTCGACAACCTCATCGACATCACCCGCTCGAGCGTGGCGGAGGCGGACTTCTCGAACGAGCAGAACCGCGCCGTCGGTCTGGGCGTCATGGGCTTCACCGACGTCATCGAGCGCCTCGGCATCAGCTACGAGAGCGAAGAGGCCTACGACCTCATCGACGAGATCATGGAGCACGTCTCCTACGCGGCGATCGACGAGTCGGCCGAGCTGGCGAAGGTGCGCGGCGCGTACAAGAACTTCGACGGCAGCCGCTGGTCGCAGGGCCTCGTGCCTTTCGACTCGATCGCCCTGACCGAGGCCGACCGTGGCCTCGAGATCAAGGTGAACCGGAAGACCCGTCTGGACTGGGATGCGCTCCGCGCGAAGGTCAAGGGTGGAATGCGCAACGCGACGCTCATGGCGATCGCGCCCACCGCGTCCATCGGTCTCGTCGCCGGCACCACACCCGGTCTCGACCCGCAGTTCTCGCAGATCTTCAGCCGCGCCACCTCGAACGGCAAGTTCCTCGAGGTCAACCGCAACCTGGTGACCGACCTGCAGAATCTCGGCATCTGGGAGTCGACCCGCGAGGCGATCCTGCGCAGCCAGGGCGACATCCAGAACGTGGCCGCCATCCCGGACGAGCTCAAGGCCGTGTACAAGACGAGCTTCCAGCTCTCGCCGTACGCGTTCCTCGAGGTCGCCGCACGCGCCCAGAAGTGGATCGACCAGGCCATCAGCCGCAACATGTACCTCGAGACGCGTGACCTCGGCGACATGATGGACATCTACTACGCGGCCTGGGAGCGGGGCGTCAAGACGACGTACTACCTGCACATGAAGCCGCGCCACACCGCCGAGCAGTCGACCGTCAAGGTCAACAAGTCGGAGGAGATCGGCGACGGAGCCAAGAAGGGCTTCGGCGCCGCCGTCACCGCGGGCGCCCCCGCAGCGACAGAGACAGCAGCACCGGCCGCGCCCCGCAAGGGATTCGGCTTCGGAGGAGTGAGCAAGTAATGAACGAAGACACCTACTACGTCCCGGTCGACCCGATGGACGAGCTCCAGTGCGAGAGCTGCCAGTAATGGGCATCCTCGGAACCGGCCTCCAGGACGGCCTGCTGCTCAAGCCCATCAAGTACCAGTGGGCCATGGACCTCTACGACCAGGCTGTCGCCAACACCTGGTTCCCGAACGAGATCCAGCTCGGTGAGGACATCGCCGACTTCAAGAAGATGACGGATGAAGAGCGCCACGCGGTGACCTTCCTCATGTCCTACTTCAACCCGAACGAGCTCCTGGTCAACAAGGCCCTCGCCTTCGGCGTCTACCCCTACGTCTCGGCCGCCGAGGCCTCGCTGTACCTGGCGAAGCAGATGTGGGAGGAGGCCAACCACTGCATGTCGTTCGAGTACGTGCTCGAGACCTTCCCGATCGACCGGGAGGCCGCGTACAACTCGCACGTGGACATCCCCTCGATGGCGCGCAAGGAGGAGTTCGAGATGAAGTACATCCGTCGCATGACGGAGCAGACCCTCGACATCACCACCACCGAGGGCAAGAAGGACTTCATCCGCAACCTCGTCGCGTACAACGTGATCCTCGAGGGCGTCTGGTTCTACTCGGGCTTCATGGTCGCGCTGAGCTTCCGCCAGCGCAACCTGCTGCGCAACTTCGGCTCGCTGATGGACTGGGTCGTGCGCGACGAGTCGCTGCACCTCAAGTTCGGCATCAACCTCATTCTGACGGTGCTCGAGGAGAACCCCGACCTGCAGACCGAGGAGTTCGCCAACGAGATCAAGCAGATGGTTCTCGACGCCGTGGAGATGGAGGAGGAGTACAACCGCGACCTCCTTCCCAACGGCATCCTCGGCCTCAACTCGACGTACATCAACCAGTACGTCAAGTACCTGGCCGACCGTCGCCTGGAGGAGCTCGGCTTCGAGTCGCACTACAACGTCTCGAACCCGGCCAAGTGGATGGCCGCGGCCAACGACACCCTCCAGCTCGTCAACTTCTTCGAGTCGACGAACACCAGCTACGAGTCGAACGCCTCGGCGACGACCAAGGTCAAGGCGGAGTAACCCCTCCACCCCACGAACGTGAAGGGCCCCGGCTGGAGAAGTCGGGGCCTTTTGCCTGTTGTCGTCACCCACCACCCGAAGGAACACCCATGCTCGAGATCGAGCGCACGACCGGCACCGACCCGCGTTCCCGCGCTCTGCGCGAGGCGATGGATGCCGAGACCTACCCGCTGTACGCCGACTCCATGGCGGCGATGGAGCCGGGGCCGCGCGAGCGCCTGCTCGCGGCCCTCACCACCGACCAGTCCGACCTCGTCGAGGTCGTCCTCGCGGTGAAGGACGGGGTCCCCGTCGGGCACGCCGCGCTCCGTCGGCTCGCGGGGGGCGGGTTCGAGGTGAAGAAGGTCTACGTGGATCCGACGGCCCGCGGGCACGGCGTCGCGCGCCTCCTCATGTCGTCCATCGAGGGGGTGGCGCGCGACCTCGGCGAGCGGGAGATCCGCCTGCAGACCGGCCCACTCCAGGGTGAGGCGATCGCGCTCTACCGCTCCCTCGGCTACGTCGACATCCCCGAATTCGGCCCCTACGCCGGCCTCGAGAACATGGTCTACATGGGCAAGGCCCTCTAGCCGCCGCCTGCCGTGTGGGGGTTGCCCAATGCTGCGCGTCGTTGAGCGCGCGGGGGTTTGTCGAGCGCGCGGCGGTTCGAACTTGCGCGCGCTCAACAGGCCTCAGCGGGGTTCCGTTTCCGGGGCGGGGATGGAGGCGGTGGCCGGTGGGCAGCGGACGTCGGGCTCGCGAGTCCATGCCCTGCGATCGCGCCCGGCCACCTGCACGAATCGAGGATGGAGCGCGGCGCGCCGCCGCGTCCGTCCCGTCGCTGCGGCGTGTCGCCATTGCTCCTCGATTCATGTCGCGGCGCAGTCCGCGATCGCGGCCGGCCACTGCACGTGGCGAGGTCGGCCCAGGCCCGCGCTCGCCTCCACCGGCCCACCTCGCGGAGTTTTGTCGAGCGCGCGGCGGTTCGCACCTCAGCGCGCTCGTCAAACCACCGCGCGCTCAGCGGCGCGCAGCATTGAGCAACCCCACACCGGGCTACCCGACGGCAGCGGGGGGATCCGTGCCGGGAGCGGTCGCGCCGTAGCGGCGGAGGGCGCTCGCCAGCACGCTGAAGCCCTCGGCCAGCTGGCCTTCGTAGCCGCTGGGGGTGCCGTCGGCCATGCGCCAGTCGACGCCGGAGCCGAGGCCGCCGAAGGACGAGTCGTCGGCGATCGTCTCCGCGAGGGCGAGGAGCAGGGCGTCGCCTTCCTCGCTGAGCCCGACCCGGTGCAGGGCATCGACAACGACGCGGGCGCCGTGGTGCGAGTGTCCGCCCTGCTGGTAGCCGCCCATCGGCAGGCCGAAGACGACGCCACCGATCTCCGCCTCCGGTACCCGCCAGAGGTTGAGCGGGATGCCGTTGCGCAGGTCGTCGACACCGGCGTCCCGCCAGTGATCGAGCAGGCGCTCCATGATCCCGCGGGCGGTTTCGAGCGGAACGAGATCGGTCGAGCAGGCCGCGCCGACCACGAGCGAGAAGCCGTGGTCGTGCAGCTCGCCGTCCCGCGACCGCCAGCCGCCGACCAGCCCTGTGGACGGGTTGAGGAAGGTGGGCAGGTAGGACTCCTGCAGCAGCGCGGCCGCGGTGCGGATGCGGGAGGCGAGGGCGGGCTCGTCGAGGGAATCGAGCGCCGGCGCGAGCTCGCCCCAGGCCTCGAAGAGCACGGCGTTGGCCCACGCGTCCTTCCAGCCGAAGGAGAGCACGTCGCTCCACGCGGTGCTCCACTGGTGCTCGCCGCTGTTGCCGAGCCGGATGGTCGACTCGACGAGCCCGTCGCCGTCGACGTCGCGGGTGAGCATCGCCTCCACCTCCGCCAGGATCCGGGGGCGGTGCGCGTCGAACCACGACCTGCCGCCCTCCCAGAGGAGGAATCGGCCGAGCGCCGCTAGCGTGTTGGCCGCCATGTGGACGTACTCGTCCTCGAGCCGGTGACTCCCGTGCGAGGTGGCGCCGCTGCCGTAGCTGGGCGCCCCCTCGAGCCAGCGGGCGAGCGACGTGCCGACGAGCTCCATCGGGTGGGGGCCGGCCGGGAGCGGCCCGAGGCCGAGGGCGATCGCCGACACGTCGTTGAGGGTCGTCGTGCAGTGCATCGATGCGCCGTTGTTGGAGTAGGTGGCCGTGTCCGCCCGGAACGGCAGCGCGGTGAGACCGTGACGCGCGACCATCCGCGTGACCGCCCCCGGGGCGTCGACCAGGGTCGCGAGGCGCGGCGTCTGCGCGCGCAGGGTGACCGTCGCTGCGAAGTCGCCGGCGGGGAGGAGATAGTCGCCGAAGGGGGTCGGCAGCTCGCCGAGCTTGATCTCGAGGGTGTTCGTGTCGAGGGCGCGCACCGAGTCGCTGCGGAGCAGGACGCCGTCGCCCTCGCTCGTCACGTCGAGGGTGCCGTGGCGGGGGAAGTGCCAGGAGGCGCCGCCCCGGATGAGCCCGGTCTCGCCTTCCCGGGTCAGCTCGCCGATGACCGTGGACGGGGTCACGCGGTTGTCGGTCGCGACGTGCCAGGCCGAGCTGGTCCAGGCGCGGACATCGCGCTCGGCCGTCCTCCGAACACGCAGGACGATGGCCCGCGGCTCGATCGTGAACTCGTAGCGATACCGCTGGCCGGCGTCGGGCACGGTGACGTCGTAGGAGACCGTCGCCCCGCGCACCGTCGTCATCCCCTCGTAGTCGAAGGCGAGAAAACCGATCGGCCGGTCGCCGCTGTGGGCCGTGAATCGGGGGCCCTGCGCGAGGTACTCCGCGTTCTGGTCGCGCAGCACCGGATACACCCCGGAGGGGTAGACCCCGCTGCGCACGATGTCCATCGAGCGTGGTTGCTGGAGGAGGCTGCGGTGGTGCGCACCGCCTCCGTCGTCGTCCACGCTGAGGAAGGACCAGGCGGGCGTCTTCAGGCGGAACCCGACGGACAGCCACGGGGTCGTGAACCGGACCTCGCCGTTGCGGTGCTCGGCGGTGACACCGTCGGGCAGGTCGTCCAGGTCGAGTCCGCCGAGGACGAGGGAACCCTGCCGGCGCGCCGCCCACTCGGCGGGCGCGTCGCCCTCGAGCCGGACGCCGGTGGCGGCGAGGTTCCAGCCGGGCCACCAGCGGTCGGTCATCGCCTCGCGGATCTCGGTGACGAGCGCCGTCGTCCGGTGCCCGCCGAGGTCGATGCGTGTGCTCGCCGCCCTGGCCTCGTCAGCCGTACGACGGAGTTCGGCGACCGGCGACCAGCCGGTCGCGGTCGGGGTCCAGAGGCGGGCGTGGAGGGCGGCGTCGACCTCCTGTCCGCTCGCGCACTTGTGATAACCGGCGGCGAGGGGGAACTCGACGGCGTCCAACCGCATCGGCTCGTCGGACATGATCGTGCGGAGGTGGATGATGCGTTCGGCGGGTGCGCCCTCGTCGGCGGCGTCGCGGTGCGCCCAGACCGAACGCGTGTGCAGGCGAACGGTCGCCGCGGGAAGAGACTCCCAGGTGCTCGTCGCCAGGGGGTGCTCGTAGAGGTTGCCGACCATGCCGAGAGTCTATGCAAAATCGATTGCGCACCGGAAGTGCGCACTGTTCATCGAAGAGACGCGATCACCGGCATCCCGCGCTCGACGAGCTGCTCGTAGTCGTCCGCCTCGTTGTAGGCGTGGGCGGAGACTCGGATGAAACCGGCGCCCCGCCAACTGGCGACCCCGACCTCGCATTGCGCCTCGGTGGCGAGGCGGTCCTTGAGCAGGCGCGCGCCGATCGGGTCGGCCGCGACGCCGGGCGGAAGCCGAAGGAGCCGGTGCTCCGCAGAGGCCATGCCTCGATCGGGGACCGGGTCCGCGTCCATCAGCTCGCCGAGCGCCTCGGCGAGGAGCGCCTCCGCCCACCCGCCGAGCCTGGCGCTGTACTCGCGGATCCGACTCCACCCGAACTGCGCGTCGAGGGTGTCGATCGCATGGCTGGCGGAGAGGAATCCGGTCGTGTCGAGGGAACCCTGGAGGTCGAAGCGCTCGGGGAAGCGCAGGTCAGCGCCCCAGGAGTCGATGATCGGCATGAGGCGCTGCGCGAGAGCTCCCTGCGCGACCATCACAGCGGCTCCGCGCGGTGCGCAGGGGTACTTGTGCAGGTTGCCGAACCACACGACGTTCGGCGCGCGCACCGCGGCGGCCGGCAGGATGCCGAGGGCATGGGCCCCGTCGATCGCGATCACCACATCGCGGCCCGCCAGGGCGGCGACCACCTCGTGGACCGGGAAGAGGCGGGCCGTCGCCGAGGACAGGTGGTCGACGACGACGAGCCGGGTGCGCGCGGTGACCCCGTCCAGGATCGCGGCGAGGGCGGCCTCCGCGTCGGCGGCCAGCGGTACCTCCACCGTGCGGAGGACGGCGCCGCGGTGTTCTGCGATGCGGCGGGCGCCCATGGCGACGGCACCGTAGACGTGGTCCGTGACGAGGATCTCGTCGCCGGACTCCAGCCGGATGCTCTGGAACACCGCGCTCGCGGCGGCGCTCGCATTCGCGACCATCCCGATCTCCGACGCGGGAGCCCCGACGAACGGTGCGATCGCCTCCCGGACGGCAGCGTGCCGGGGCGGGAGCTCCTCGAACCAGCGGAAGGGGTTCGCCTCGAGCTGCGCGAGGAGCGCGGCGCGGTGCTCGATGGTGCGACGCGGAACGGCGCCGTAGGAGCCATGGTTGACGTGACGACGGGTCGGGTCGAGCGCGAACTCCTCGCGGCCGGGCGCCCCGTCGGAGGACAGGAGCGGATCGGGGCGCGGATTCTCGGGCCGAAGAGGAGACATTCCGGAAACCTTTCCAGTAACGTGATCAGCGACGAGTGTACGCACTCGATTGCGCAGGCCGCCGATCCGCAACGGAGCGGGGTGGCCGGAGGCGATCGGGCGGACGCACTCGTCGCCGACGCAAAGGAGCATCGCATGGCAGGCACCGCCACCCCGCCGCCCGGGCGAGCCAGGCCCACCGGCATGAAGGCGGTGGCCGAGCGGGCCGGCGTCGCTATCTCCTCGGTCTCGCGCGTGCTCTCCGGCCATCCGGACGTGAGCGATGCCATGAAGGACCGAGTACTCGGTGCGGTCGCCGACCTCGGCTACGAGCCGGACATGCTGGCGCAGAGCCTGCGCACCGGGGAGACCCGGTCGATCGGCTTCGTCGTCTCCGACATCGCCAACCCCGTCTTCGCGCTCATGGCCCACGGTGCCGAGCTCGAACTCGCCTCCCACGGCTACTCCGTGCTGCTGGCCAGCTCCCTCAACGACGACCGGGTCGCGCTGCAGCAGATCCGTCGGATGCACCAGCGACGCGTGGACGGACTGATCGTCTCCGCGGGGGAGGAGCGCGACGGCCCGATCTCGGAGCATCTGCGTCGGTCGACCATCCCGACGGTCCTCGTCGACCGGCGCCTGTCCGTTCCGGACGCGTCCCACGTGTACAGCGCCCACCGCCTCGGGGTGGCGCAGGCGGCGGAGCATTTGCTCGCCCTCGGGCATCGCCGTATCGCGCTCATCAACGGGCAGCCCGAGGTCCTGCCTGCGGCGGCGCGGGCCCGGGCGATGCAGCAGGCGGTCGCGGGTGTCGACGGTGTGGAGTTGACCGTCTCCTCCGGCACGTTCTCGGAGGAGCACGGACGTGCCGCGATGATCGCGCTCATGGCGGGTGACGAGCCGCCCACCGCGGTGGTCGCCGGCGGCAACCAGCTTCTCGTGGGTGTGCTCCGCGCGATCCGAGAGCTGGGGCTGCGGGTGCCGCGGGACGTCAGCCTGGTCACGTGCGACCCCCTGCCGCTCGCCGAGTTCCTCGATCCTGCCCTCTCCGTGGTGTGGCGCGATGCCCGCCAGCTGGGGGTGCGGGCGGCGCGGGCGCTGCTCGCGCGGCTCGACGGCGAGGCCGCGCGAGACGTGCGCCTGCCGACCGATTTCCGGGCGGCCGGCAGTAGCGCTGCGCCTCGAGACGGCGGCATCCCTGCCCGGGCGGCGAGCGCTGCGCGAGGCCTCCTGTGATGCGCAACGCGCACACGATTGCGCACCTGCAAAGCCGGGGGTCGCGACAATTTCCGGAAAGGTTTCCAGAAACGTTGACGCTCTCCGGATCGCTCACCTATAGTGGCCGGAAACGGGGTGAAAAATCGATTGTTCACCAACCATCGATCCTCACCCGCATTCCGTTGCACCACACGCCGCATCCGCTCGCAGCCCTGCGGGCCGGCATCTCGACGAAGAGATAAGGAAGAAACCGTGTTCACACAACGAAGTGGGAAGAAGATCGCAGCCCTGGCGACCATCGCCGCACTCGCGCTCGGAGCCGCAGGCTGCGCCTCGGGCGAGCCCGAGGCCGAGAACACCGGCCCGGTCGAACTGCGCATGTCCTGGTGGGGCGGCGACGCCCGCCACGAACTCACGAACCAGGTGCTCGACCTGTTCGAGGAGGAGAACCCGAACATCACCGTCGTCCGCGACTTCGGTGGCTTCGACGGCTACCTCGACAAGATCACCACGCAGTACGCCGGCAAGAACTCGCCCGACGTCATCCAGCTGTACAACGAGGTGCTCGTCGAGTTCGCCCAGCGCGGCCAGGTCTACGACCTCAACCAGGCTGTCGAGGCCGGCGACATCTCGCTCGACGGCTGGCCCGAGGATCTCATCGAGACCAACACGATCGACGGCAAGCTGAGCGCGCTGCCCTTCGGCCTCTCCACGCACGGCTTCGTCTTCGACGAGGCGAAGAGCACCGAGCTCGGCGTCGACATCCCCGAGGAGGGCTTCACCTGGGACGACCTCGCGGAGTACGGCGAGGCGATCAACGAGGCCTCCGGCGGATCCGTCAAGGGCGTCACCGACCTCTCCCACAGCTATCAGGTGTTCGAGGTCTGGGCCAAGCAGAACGGACAGGAGTACCTCAACGCCGACGGCATCGGCTTCGACGAGGACACCCTCGTCGACTACTGGGAGTACTGGGCCGACATGCGCGAGTCCGGTGCGGCCACGGCTCCCGACGTCTCGTCGGAGTACCTCGGCACCCCGTACGACGCGGTCATCGCGGGGGTCGCGACGTCGACCTTCCTCTTCGTCAACCAGTACGCGTCGGTCCAGGCGAGCACGCCCAACGCCCTCGCGCTGACCCGCCTCCCCTCCGAGGAGAAGGAGCCGGGCCAGTACCTGCGCACGGCGATGAACCTCGTGGTCTCCAGCCAGTCGGAGCACCCGGTCGAGGCGGCCAAGCTCGTCGACTTCCTGCTCAACAGCGAGGCGGCCAACGAGATCCTCGGCATCGACCGCGGCGTCCCCGCCAACAGCGGTGTCGTCGAGGCGGCCACCGGCTCGGTCGACGAGATCAACGCGAAGGCCATGGCGGTCATCGAGTCGGTCCGTGAGAACGGATCCTCGGCCCCCGTGCCGGCGCCGGTCGGATCGGGAACGCTCAACACGCTGTTCTCCGAGGCCGCCCAGCAGGTCCAGTTCGGCCGCGCGACCATCAAGGACGCGGCAGCGCAGTTCCTGGCCCAGGCCGCCTCCGAGCTCGGCTAGACGCTCCACCACCCGCACCACACCGAAGGATGACAATGTCTGTTACCCAGAACGAACGACGTGCCGCAGACGGCACGGACGACGTCGACGGTGTGGCGGCGGACACGACACGGACGGTGCGGGGGCCGCGAGGCTCCCGCACCGCCCCCCGGTCACTGAAGAGCAGTCAGTTCCGTGACCGGATCGCCCCCTACCTGTTCCTCGCCCCGTGGCTGATCGGCTTCCTCGTCATCACCCTCGGCCCGATGCTCTACTCGCTGTACCTGTCGTTCACCGACTACAGCCTCCTCTCCGAACCCTCCTGGGTCGGCCTGGACAACTACGTCCGGATGTTCACGAGCGACCCGAAGTACCTCGAGTCGGTGCGTGTCACCCTCGTGTACGTCTTCGTGTCCGTCCCCCTGCAGCTGGCCTTCGCCCTCCTGCTCGCGGTGATCCTCAACCGCGGTCTCCGGGCGCTCTCCATCTACCGCTCGATCTACTACCTGCCGTCCCTCATCGGGGCGAGCGTCGCGATCGCGGTGCTCTGGCGCCAGATGTTCGGCAACAACGGCCTCATCAACCAGGTGCTCTCCTTCTTCGGCATCGAGGGGCAGAGCTGGATCGGCAACCCGGACACGGCGCTCGGGACGCTCATCATCCTCAACGTCTGGACCTTCGGTTCGCCGATGGTGATCTTCCTGGCGGCGCTGCGGCAGATCCCCGAGTACCTCTACGAAGCGGCGGCGGTCGACGGCATCTCACGGCGGGGGGCATTCCTGCACATCACGCTGCCGATGCTCACGCCTATCGTGCTCTTCAACCTCATCCTGCAGCTGATCAACGCCTTCCAGGCCTTCACACCGGCCTACGTGATCTCGGGCGGCACGGGCGGGCCCGTCAACTCGACGCTGTTCTACACGCTCTACCTCTACCAGCGAGGTTTCACCGGATTCCAGATGGGATACGCGAGTGCGATGGCCTGGGTGCTCTTCATCGCTATCGCGGCCGTGACCGCCGCCAACTTCTGGTTCGCAAAGTACTGGGTGCACTATGACGACTGAGACCGTGTCCACGCGCGACAACTACGCGTCCTCCTCGGGGGTGCGCTACGGCCGCCGCCGGACCAAGGCGGGCAGCGCCTTCTCGCACTTCCTTCTGATCGGCTTCGGCATGCTCATGCTGTATCCGCTCATCTGGATGCTGGGGGCCTCCTTCAAGGACAGCGAGAGCATCTTCTCCGAGATCTCGCCCTTCCCGGACCCGCTCATCCTCGACAACTACGCGCGGGGCTGGGAGGGGTCGGGCGTCGGCTTCGGCACCTTCTTCCTCAACTCGACGATCGTCGCGGTGCTGTCGGTGGTCGGCAACCTGATCTCCTGCTCGCTGGCGGCTTACGCCTTCGCGCGGATGAGCTTCAAGTTCCGGACCCTCTTCTTCGCCTGCATGATGGCGACGCTGATGCTGCCGCAGCACGTGCTCCTGGTGCCGCAGTACATCCTCTTCTCCGAGCTCGGCTGGGTGAACACCTTCCTGCCGCTCGTGACACCGAAGTTCCTCGCCGTCGACTCCTTCTTCATCTTCCTCATGGTGCAGTTCCTCCGCGGCCTGCCGAGCGAGCTCGACCAGGCGGCCAAGATCGACGGCGCCGGCCCGTGGCAGACCTATCGCCTGGTGATCCTGCCGCTGACGGTCCCCGCGCTGGTGACGACGGCGATCTTCACCTTCATCTGGACCTGGAACGACTTCCTCACCCCGATGCTCTACCTCCAGGACCCCCGCAACTACACGGTCCCGCTCGGCCTCAACGCGTTCCTCGACGCGAGCGGCGAGAGCGCCTGGGGGCCCATGTTCGCCATGGCCGTCCTTTCCCTCGGCCCGCTGTTCGGCTTCTTCCTGGCCGGCCAGCGCTATCTGACCACCGGCATCGCCACGACAGGCTTGAAAGGCTGATCGCAGAATGAAGAAAGCACGGATCGGCGTCGTCGGCGCCGGAGGCATCGGCGCGGCCGCGCACCTGCCCGCCATCATCGCCCTCCCCGAGGAGGCGGAGCTGGTCGCGATCGTCGACCTCGACGAGCAGCGTCGCACCGAAGCGGGCCGCACCTTCGGCACGGACAACCTCTACGCGGACCTCGCGCTCATGCTCGAGGAGCAGAAGCCGGACATCGTGGTCGTGGCGACCCCGCCGCACTTGCACGAGCCGCTCGCCATCCAGGCGATGCGGGCCGGCGCGTGGGTGTTCTGCGAGAAGCCGCTCACGGGCTCGCTCGAGTCGGTCGATCGCATCCTGGCCGCCGAGGAGGAGACCGGGCAGTGGTGCGTGACGGTCTCGCAGTTCCGCTACTCGGGCGGATCGCGCCAGGTGCGCGACGCCCTCCGCGCCGGCCGCTGGGGCCGCCCGCTCGTCGGCGTCGCCCACACCTCCTGGTACCGCGGACCCGACTACTGGGACGCCGCCTGGCGCGGCAAGTTCGCAACCGAGTTCGCCGGCGCGACGACGAGCCAGGCCCACCACGCGATCGACCTGTTGCTCTGGCTGATGGGTGGGGAGTGGGAGAGCGTCTCCGGCATCGCCGACACGCTGTCCCGCCCGATCGAGGTCGAGGATGCCAGCGTCGCCACCGTGCGGTTCCGTGACGGGGCGCTCGCGACGCTCCTCTCCACCGTCCTCAGTCACCACCAGGAGACGCGCCTGCAGGTCATGGCCGAGAACGCCACCGTCGACCTCAACACGCTCTACATGCCGCTGCTCGAGGAGTGGTCGGTGCGCGCCGTCGACGAGTCGGGCCAGTCCCAGCTCGTGACGGACTGGGCGGAGCCGGAAGGCCCGGTGCAGGCGCACCGGGCCCAACTCGCGAACCTGCTGTCGCACTGGCGCAACGCGGAGCAGCCGGAGCTGTCGATCGTGGAGGCGCGCTCGACCCTCGAGTTCCTCACCGCCCTGTACAAGTCGTCGGCCGAGGGCACGTCGGTGCGCCGCGGCGAGATCGTCGCGGGCGACCCGTTCTACTCCGCCCTCGACGCGGCCGGGCCGGCCAGGGCGGCGGCACGCAATGCCTGAGCTGCCCGTACTCATCGAGCACGAGGGCGTCACCGTCGCCGAGTACCACGCCACGAGCGAGGTGCCGGCGGGGGACACCCCCAAGCCCTACCTGCACCCGCTGCGCACCCCCTCCGGCGTCGTCGTCACCGGCTTCGCCCCGGAGGACCATACCTGGCACCACGGTCTCGGCTTCGCCTTCCCGCGCGTGGACGACCACAACCTATGGGGCGGCGGCACCTACCTCGGGCCCGAGCAGGGATACGTCGTCCTCGCCGACCAGGGTTCCATCCGCCACGAGCGGTGGCTGCCCACGGACGGGATCGCGCACGAGCTGACCTGGCTCGGGCACGGCGGCGAGGAGCTCCTGCGCGAGGAGCGCACCGTCGACGTGCGGGTCGAGGGCCCCGCCGTCGTCATCGACCACGAGAGCGTGCTGCACAACCTGCTCGACCACGAGGTCGCCCTGGAGACCCCCGCGCAGCGCGGGCGTCCGGACGGCGGATACGGCGGACTGTGGCTGCGCCTCGCCGAGGACTTCGCGGCCGAGCGGATCGTCGGCGATCTCGGCGAGGTGACGGAGTCGGGCGCCGCGTCCGACACCCTCGTCGTCCACGGTCGCACGGCAGCGGGCGAGCCCGTCACCCTGGGGCTGTCGTTCCGCGACGCCCCCGGCGACCGGAACTGGATCTACCGCTTCGAGCCGTTCTCGGCGATCGGCTGGGGCATCGCGTACTCGCACGGCATGACGATCCCGGTCGACGGCACCCTCGCGGTCCGTCATCGACTCGTCGTCCTCGACGGCCACGCACCGGTCAACGAGGTGCGCGCGCTGCTCTAGGTCCGGCGCGGGGCCGCGGTCGACCCGCGGGCCACGAGCTCGGGCGCCGGATCGGTCACGACGAGGTCGTGCAGCTCGGCCCCGCCCAGATGCTCGAACAACATCGTCGCGGCGGCGAGGCCGGCGGCGTGCATCGGCATGGCGACGGTCGTCAGCGCCGGGCTGACGAACTGCGCGAGCCAGGTCTCGTGGACGGTGACGATCGACAGCTCGCCGGGCACGTCCACGCCCGCCGCGAGGGCGGCGGAGAGGGCGCCGACGGCGGCGTTCGTGCTGGCGACGACGACGGCCGTCGGGCGTTCGGCACCGGCCAGCAGCGCGGTCATCGCCGCCGCGCCGGCGGGCGCCTCCCACCCGGCCGGCTGGACCCACTCCGGTCGGGAGAGTCCGCGCGCGGTCGCGACCTCGTCGAAGGCGGCGCGGCGGCGGGCCGCGGCGTCGTGCTGCTCGGCGCCGGAGATGAAGGCGATCCGCTCGTGGCCGAGGGCCACCAGGTGCTCGACGGCGGTGACGACGGCGGCGCGGTCGTCGAGGGACACCGACCCGGTGTGGCCCTGGAGCGTCGTGTTGAACAGGACGGCGGGGACGTCGACGGAGAGGGAGCCACGCAGCTCGTCGTCGTCGACACCCTCGCTGCGCTGCAGGATGACGCCGTCGACGCGACCGTTGCCGATGAGGCGGTTGAGCGACGGGCCGTCGTGCACCAGCTGGGCGAGGAAGACGGCGGAGGAATGCTCGAGGCTCGCCTCCTGCACCCCCGCGTGGAGACTGGCGAAGATCGCGTTGTTGACCTCGGGGACCACGAGCGCGATGGCGCCGGCGCGGGAGAGGCGGAGGGCGCGGGCGCGGTGATCCGGGACGTATTCGAGCTGCTTCGCCGCATCGAGCACGCGCTGGCGGGTGTCGGGATGGATGCGGGCGCCCGCATCGTTGTTGAGTACACGCGACGCGACCGAGGGGGACACCCCGGCGAGTTGCGCTACCTCCTTGAGCCTGGCCATTCCGCCGATGCTACAGCGCGCTGCCGCTCGCGACGAGGGCGGCACGCACGTCGGTGCCGGCCAGGTCGCGGTAGGCGGTGCCCGTGGCGAGGGACTGGACGGTCGCGAGGGCGGCGGCGTTGCCGTACTCGAAGCACTGCGCGGTGACCCGGGCGGAGGCGAGCGCCTCGTGCTCCGCGCCGAGGCAGCGGCCCGCCACGATGATGCCCTCGCCGCGCTCCGGGACGAGCGTGAGATAGGGCACCTCGTACCAGTCGTCGAGGAGCCAGTGAAGTTTCGGGCGGGTGCCGTCATGCAGCTCGATCGGCCAGGGCGAGCGCACGATCCCGTCGGCCGGCTTGGCACAGGCGACGACGGCCTCGTTGGTGAGCGTCTCGACGGTCCGGACGCTCCGGGTCTGACGGATGCCCGCCTCCGTCCCGGTGTCGACGACGAAACTGTCCGCGCAGCCGTCGACGGTGCGCCGGAGGAAGTCGGCGTAGCCGCGCACCTGGCGGCGCCCGAGGATCTCGGCGATCGTGAAGTCCTCCGGGTCGATGACGTTGAGCATCCGCCCGTCGGCCGCCGTGAGCCGGGTCGCGTTGACGAGCAGCTCGTTCGGTCGCGTGGTGCGGAAGACCCAGATGTGGTCCCGCGGGAGGTCGGCGCCCGCGGCACGCTCGGCGAGGATCGCCGCGCTGACCTCCGGCGGGCAGATGGTGTCCTCACCGTAGTCGGCCCAGAAGCGCTCGGTGTCGACGTTGCCGAGGCGGAAGAACATCGTCGGGTTCTGGATGCGACCGCCGTCCCCGAAGCCGTAAGCCCATCCGGCACGGGAGGCGACGGCGCCGTCACCCGAGGCGTCGATGGTGCGCCGGGCGTGGATGGCGATGCGCCCGGCGTTCGAGTCGACGACGACACCGGCGTGGCGGTCGCCGTCGAGGATGACCCCGACGAGGGTCGTGTGGAACATGACCCGGACCCCGGCTGCCTCGAGCAGGTCGTCCGCGGCCTCCCGCCACATGAGCGGATCGTGCGCGACCGTCCACGTCTTCCCGTAGCGCTGCGGAGGGGTGAGCCCGCCGCGCGCCTCCAGAGCGGCGCGGAACCGTTCGGTGAAACCGGCGACCACCTGGCGGGGCCCGGCCGCCGTGTCCTCGCTCGCCAGGTAGAGCCCGCAGATCGTGCCGGACATACCCGCGACGGCGGCGCCGCCGGCGAACCCGTAGCGCTCGACGAGGATGACCGACAGGCCGTTCTCGGCGGCGACCGTGGCCGCCGCGACCCCGGCCGCGCCCGCCCCGATGACGACGACGTCGACCTCGGCCAGCACGGGGAGGCCGTGGTCGAGGGGGTGGACGGCGGGCAGGTGCCAGCGGGCGACGCCCTCGGGGATCTCGGCCACGATGTCCTCCTTGGTGGGTTTCCGGTCGTGTTCAGTGCCCGGTGAAGAGCGGGGCGCGCTTCTCGGTGAAGGCCGCCACGCCCTCGAGCCCGTCCGCGCTCGCGAAGAGGGCGAGCAGGTGCTCGGTCTCCCGCTCCGCGCCGGGGGAGTGGCCGAGGTGCTCGTCGGCACCGAGCGCGATCGCCTCCTTGGCCGCGCGCTGGGCGCGGGGCGCACTGCTGGCTAGCTGGGCGACGAGGTCGCCGACCGCGGCGTCCAGATCCCCCGCGGGGACCAGGACGGAGACCAGTCCGGCCGTGGCGAGCCGCTCGGCGGGCAGGACTGCGGCGGTGAGGATCGCGAAGCGGGCGGCCGCCGGCCCGATCGATCGCGCGAGTCGCTGTGTGCCGCCCCAGCCGGGGATGAGGCCGAGCCGGGTCTCCGGCAGCCCGAAGCGGGCGCCTTCCGCGGCCACCACGATGTCGGCGGCGAGGACCAGCTCGAACCCGCCCCCGAGGGCGAGCCCCTCGACGACCACCACGACGACGAGGGGCGCGTTCTCGAGCGCCGTGCACAACGCGCGTGCGCGGCGGGTGAAGGAGGCCAGCGCCGCAGGGTCTGCTGCCGCATCGCTGTAGGCCGCGATGTCGGCGCCCGCGCAGAAGGTGCCGCCCTCGCCGCGGAGGACAAGGACGGTCACGCCCTCCTCCGGTGCGGAGGCGACGACCGCGGCGAGGGCGTCCACCATGGCCGAGGTCACGGCGTTGCGCTTGGCCGGCCGGTTGAGGCGCACCTCGAGCACCGCCCCGGAGCGGGAGACGACGAGGTCGCCCCCGGCGAGCGTCCTCACGCGAGCGCTCGCGAGGCGAGCAGCGCGGCGATCCGGTCGGATCCGTAGCCCAGCTCGCCGAGCACCGCGCGGGTGTCCCCGCCGAGCTCGGGCGGGGCAGTGCGGATTCCCGGGCGTGAGCCCCCGTACATGACCGGATGCTTGAGCACCCTGATCGTGCCGGCCCGCTCGTGCTCATAGGAGTCGAAGGAGTCGTTGTGCAGCACCTGCGGGTCGACGAGAACCTCGTCGTAGCCCTGGACCGGCGCGAACCACATCTTCTCGGCGGCGAAGTGCGCGTGCCACTCGGCGTTCGTCCGCGTCAGCATGTGCTCCGCGACCCGGCTGTTGACCTCCTCGCGACGGGCGTAGGACTCGTCCTCGGTGACGGTCGCGAACCAGGCGTCGGAGAAGACCCGCTCGAGCGCGGCGAGGCTCGTGAGCGAGATGCACAGGTGCGCATCGGCCGTCGCGAACACGCCATAGGGGGCCTTGTAGAACGGGGAGGAGACCCCCGCGCCCGAGCGGGAACCGGTGAAGCCGTTCATCGCGTAGGTGAGCGGCTCGATCTGGAGGTCGAGGGCGGCGTTCAGCAGGTTGCTCTCGACCCGGGTGCCGAGACCCGTGCGCTCGCGACCGTGGAGAGCGGCGAGGATGCCGAAGGCGCCGAGCACGGCGGCGTGCTGGTCGACCACGCAGGCGCCGACCGGTGTGGGGGCCTGGCCACCGCGACCGGTCGCCATCGCCAGCCCGGACAGTGCCTGGATGAGGACGTCCTGACCGGGGCGGTCCTTGTAGGGCCCGTCGCTGCCGTAGCCGGAGAGAGAGGCGTAGACGAGCCGCGGATTGAGTGCCGCCACGTCGTCGTAGCCGAGGCCCATCCGGTCGAGGGTGCCGGGGCGGAAACTCTCGATGAGCACGTCCGCGTCGCGCAGCAGGTCGCGGAGGACCTCGGCGGAGTCCGGGTGCTTGAGGTCGATGACGACCGAGCGCACGTTGCGATTGCCGAGGGCGAAGAAGGGGCTCTCACCCTCGATGAACTCGCCGGGGCCGGTCCAGGACCGCTCGAAGGCGCCACCGTGCGGCTCCACCTTGACCACCTCGGCGCCGAGATCGGCGAGCAACTGACTCGCCGAGGGGCCCTGGAGGAAGTGCGTGAAGCTGATGACCCGGATGCCGTCGAGCATGCCGGGCATCAGAACACCCCGTCCCGGATCTGGAACTTGCTCGGCTTGCCGTAGAGCGGCTTGTCGTTCTCGACCCAGTCGGCGACCCAACGGATCATCGCGTTCACCGGCACGACCGGGTTGCCGAGCAGCTCGGCCGCACGATCGCAGTTGACGAGCAGCGAATGGTCGGACTCCACGCCCTCGAAGATCGGTTCGATACCGAAGTGGCGGCCGAACTCCTCGGCGACCCGGCGCACGCTGATCGTCTCCGGCCCGCCGATGTTGATGGGTGTCGCCGGGGTGTCCACGTGAGCGAGGAGGCGGGCGAAGTGGTTGATCGCGTCGCCCTGCCACTGGATGTTCACGTTGCCGGTCGCCAGCGGGATCGGGGTGCCGTTCCTCACCCAGGCAGCGATCTCCTGCAGCACGCCGTAGCGCATGTCGATCGCGTAGACGAAGCGGACGAGGCGACCGGGGGTGCCGTGCAGGCGGCTGAAGTACTGGAAGGTGCGCTCGCGGCCGACGACCGAGTTGGCGTACTCGCCGGGCCGGGCGGTCGGCGGGACATCCTCGGTGACGCCGCCGCGACGCGGGTCGGACCACGGGTAGACGTGGATGGTGGAGAGCGCGACGATGCGCGACGCCTTGAACTCCTCGGCGACGATGGCCGGGGCGACGGTGTTCATGGCCCAGAGGAAGTCCTCGCGACCGCGGAAGTCGAACTTGAGACCGGCCATGTAGATGACGTTCGGCAGTTTCGGGAGCGTGGCGACCGCCTCCCGATCCAGCAGGTCGCAGCGGATGGCCTCGACGCCATGGCTCTCCAGCCACTCGGCGCTGCCCTCGTCGGAGAAGCGGGCGACGCCGACGACGCGCTTGTGCGGGGCGGCGCGCTTGATGAGCCGGGCGAGGCCGAGGCCCATCTTGCCGGCCACGCCGAGGATGATCACGTCGCCCTCGACCGAGGCCAGGTCGCGCACCGTCGCCGCCGTCGGCAGCGACATGAAGTCGTCGAGCTCGTCGACGTCCGCGAAGGAGTCGGGCAGCGCCGTGTGGTCGAGCAGCTGTGTGGTCGTCTGTGTGGACATGGTTCCCTTCCGTGGGATTCAGCCGAGCCAGGTGGCGAGGTGGGCCGCCACGAAGTCGTCGTCGGTGAGCTGGGGGTAGGTGGCCAGGACGCGCTCGATCTGCTCGAGCTGTCCGGGGGAGAGGGTCTCGGCCGGGTCGAGGCAGGTCGTCGACTCGACGAGGCCTTGGCGGCGGAGCACCTCGAGGCACCCGGGGATGCAGCCGGCGAAATCGTTGAGCGCGTCATAGACGGCGAGGTTGGTGTCGGTCACCTGCGAGTCGAGGGCGAGCAGGGCGGAGGGGATGTCTCTGCCCTGGGCAGCGGTCAGCGTCGAGAACTGCTCGACGGCGCGCTGCGTCCAGACGCTCCAGTGCCCGAGCAACCCGCCGCGGACGTGCACCGTCACGTCCTCGTCGCCGCGGCGGACGACGAAGGGCTGGAGGAGGTCGAGCACGATGTGGTCGTCGTTGCCGGTGTAGAGCGTGACGCGTTCCTCGGCTCCGGCCTCGACGACGGCGCGCACGATCTCGAGGGTGCGGTAGCGGTTGAAGGGGGCCATCTTGATGGCGACCACGGAGTCGATCGCGGCGAACTCGCGCCAGAAGTCCGCCGAGAGGTGGAAACCGCCGACCTCGGGCAGGAGGGAGAACCCGACGAGCGGCATGAGGGCGGCGACCTCGCGGCAGTGCGCGAGGATCGCCGTCTCGGGGCGACCCTTCCATGCGGCGACGTTCAGCATGGCCGCGGTGTAGCCGAGGTCGCGGGCGAGCTCCGCCTCGGCGACCGCCTGTGCCGTGTCGCCGATCACCCCGGCCACGAGGGCGACGGGGCGGTCGACCCAGTCCGTCGCGGTCTCGGCGGCGATGCGGAGGACGTCCGGGAAGAGGCCGGCCGCGCGGATGCCGAACTGGGTGGTGTGGACGCCGACGGCGAGCCCGCCCGCCCCGGCGTCGAGGTAGTAGCGGGACAGCGCGCGCTGACGGCGCACGTCGAGCTGGCGCTCCGCGGTGAGCGCGAGGGGGTGGGCGGGGATGACCGTGCCGGCGCGCAGGAGCGCGAGTGCGGCGTTTCTAGAATCGTTTCCAGATGCAGTCGTCATCGACCTGGTCCTCTCGTCTCCGCCGATTGAACCACAGGTCGCGTAGGTTGCGCAACCGATTGTTCAGAGGCTTGTCGTCAGGAGGCGAGACCCGCGACGGCGGCGTCCGCCGAGAGCGGCGTGAGCCCTGCGACATCGAGGTCGGGGGCGAACCCGAACGGCGCCGCGAGCAGGGAGTCGAGGGCGATCGAGCCGCCCTCGATGCGCAGCCGCACGGCACCGTCACCGGCACGTCGGTAGGCGTCCGGGTGGGCCGCGAGCGCCAACTCGCCCACGGCCGGATCGATCGGCGCGAGCCGCCCGAAGTAGTGGTGCCCGTTGCGCTCGATGTGGGACAGGCCCATCGCGGAGGCGGCCACCAGATCCTGTCCGACCGTGAGGGGCGGAAGCGTGGAGAGGTCCTCGGCCGTGAGCACGGTGCGGCCGTACCTCCCGCGGGAGTGCACGAGTGCGGCGTTGGCCAGGCCCCGGAACACGCCCTTGCAGCCCTTGTAGGTGCCCCCGGCGTAGCCGAGGTCCATCGCGGCGCGGACCGTGGTGACGCTGTCGTCCGACTCGTCGACGATCACCGCGAGGTCCTCCCGGAACTCCGCCAGGGCGGCGCCGACCTCGGGGCCGAGCGCGATCGAGCGATGGAAGGGCTGCTCGACGGCGAGAAGGCGCTCACGCAGCAGGGGGCCGAGTGCGGGCCGATCGAGAAGGCCGCGCGCCCAGGTCGTGAAGTGCTCCGCCGTGCGCATCGACTCGTTGCCGTCGATCGTGAGCCACGGGTCGATGCCGTGCTTGTCGGCGAGGGCGACGATGCGTTCGAGCCGCGGCAGGTCCGCGTCGAGGTCACCGGCCGTCTTCACCTTGAAGTGGGTCACCCCGTACCGCCGGATGACGGCTTCCAGGCTCACCGGTAGGCCGTCCCCTGGCTCGTCGACGACCTCCGCGTCGGTGAGCGCGTCCGACAGGCCGACGGTGTGCCGCACAGCGATGCGGGAGGTGGCGCGGGGCAGACGGGGGTCGGTGAGCTCGGGGTGGATGCGGGAGGGGTCGAAGCCGAGGGCGCCGCTGGAGAGGGCGAGGGGGAACGCGAGGCCGAGGGCCCGGCAGGCGGCATCGATGAGGGCCCGCTCCACGAGGGCGGCGCCGAGGCCGGAGAGGAGGCCCGGCACGTCGTTGGCAGTGCCCCACTCGTCCTGCGCGCGCTGGACGCGCAACCACAGGTCGAAGGCCGTCTCGCCGATGAGGCCGTCCGAGGCGGCGATCGCGTGCTCGATGACGGCGACCATGTCGCGCACGTCGTCCGCGAAGGCGCTGTCCGGGTCCTTCGTGAACCACTTGGGTGGCAGGTGCTCGGAGGCGCGACCCCACGCGCGTCCCTCGCCCGTCTCGAGGAGGACGGAGACGATGACGTGCGGCGCCTGGGTCATCTCGGCGATGCCGTAGCGGAACGGGATGCGCGTGGCCACGTGCGTGACACGGGCGTCGATCTCAGCGATGCGGTACAACGATGTCTCCTCGCTCGGGGTGCACGCCCCACCCTACACAATCGATTGCGCACGCCCCGTCCCGTGTGGGGGTTGCTCGATGCTCAGCATTGCTGAGCGCGCGGAGGTTTGTCGAGCGCGCGGCGGTTCGAACTTGCGCGCGCTCAACAGGCCTCAGCGGGGTTCCGCTTCCGGGGCGGGGATGGAGGGGGTGGCCGGCGGGCAGCGGACGTCGGGTTGGTGAGTCCGTACCCTGCGATCGCGCCCGGCCACCTGCACGAATCGAGGATGGAGCGCGGCGCGCCGGCGCGTCCATCCCGTCGCTACGGCGCGTCGCCGTTGCTCCTCGATTCCTGTCGCGGCGCACCCCGCGGTGTTTTGTCGAGCGCGCGGCGATTCGAACCGCAGCGCGCTCGACAAACCTGCGCGAGCTCAACGACGCGCAGCATTGGGCAACCCCGCAACGGGCAACGCCGGCACGGCCAACCCCGCGACGAGCAACCTCAGCACGGGCAACCCCGCGACGGGCAACACCGGCACGGCCAACCCCGCGACGAGCAAACCCGGCGCGAGCAACCCCGCGACGAGCAACGCCGGCACGAGGGACGTCGCCGGGGCGATGCGGTCAGCCGCCGGTGAGGGCCTTGCGGATGCGTTGCACGGAGACGGGGCCGCTCGTCGGGAGGTGCTGGGCGAAGAGGCCGAGCCGCAGCTCCTCGAGCATCCAGCGGACCGTGCGGAGTCGCTCCGGCGCCCCCTCCTGCAGCGGGAGGTCGCCGCCGGCCGAGACGTAGAGCCGCGTTGCCTCCTCGATCTCCGTCTGCCAGGCGCGGTCGCGCCCCGGGTTCTCCTGCAGCTTCGCGACGCGGTGCACGATGCCGTCGAGGTAAACCGGATACCGGCGCAGCTGCGCGAGCCCGGCACGCCCCACGAACCCGGGGTGCACGAGCGCGGCCAGCTGCTCACGGGCGTCGGCGAGCGGCGCCATGAGGTGCATGGCGCTCGCGGAGGAGATCGCCTTGTCGGCGGCGCGCACCTTGGCGAGCACCTGCGCGACGAGGGAGACCGCCTGGAACAACGAGTCCACGAGGACGGCCGACACGGCGTCGCGCGCCTTTTCGAACTCGGCCCTCGTGAAGATCGTGGCCGGGTCGACCACGGCGTCGATGCAGGCTGCCATGCAGTCCTCGAACAGGTCGGCGTTGCTGCGGTAGGGGCTCGCGGCGAGCGCCAGCTTCTCCTGCTGGGTCAGGTGCTCCTGCACGTAGGGGAGTGGCGAGGGGATGGCGAGCAGCAGCAGGCGCCGCACGCCCGCGCGGTGCACGGCGCGCTGGTCGTCCTCGGTCGCCTGGAGCCGGATGGACACGGTCGCGCCGTCGTCGACGAGCGACGGCCAGGCGCGCACCGTCCCGCCCGCGTGTCGGGTGTCGAGCGTGCGAGGCAGCTCGTCCATGTCCCACGTGGTGAGCCCGGATCTCTCCAGGTCGTTGCGCGCGGGCGCGGCGGCCGTCGCCTTCGCGACGCTCGCGCGCACCGGCGCGTGCAGGGCCAGCTGCAGGGCGGGCAGGCTCTTGCCACTGCCGAGCACCTTGCCCCGCTCGCCGACGACCGCGAAGGTCGGGCGCAGGTGCGCGGGCAGACGCTCCACGTCGAAGTCGGCGGCCGTCACCACGGCATGGGTCTGCGCCTTGATCTCGGCCGCTAGCTGTTCCCGCAGGTCGCCGTCGGCCTGGGCGGGGAGGGCGGCCAGCAGCTTCCGCGCCCAATCCGCCGCCGGTACGACCTCGCGGCGGATCTGCTTCGGCAGTGTCTTGATGAGCGCGGTGACGAGCTCCTCACGGAGGCCCGGCACCTGCCAGTCGAAGCCGGCGCTGGTGAGCCCGGGGAGGAGGGCGACCGGGATCCGCACGGTCACCCCGTCGTCGTCGGCCCCCGGCTCGAAGCGGTAGGAGAGGGCGAGGGTCTGCTCGCCCTGGCGCCACTCGGTGGGGTAGAGGTCGGCGACCGGCTCGGCGTCCGTGTCCTCCATGAGGTCGGCCTCGGTCATGGTGAGCAGGTCGGGGCGCTTCGCCTTCTCCTCCCGCCACCACTTCTCGAAGGTCCGGGTCGAGGAGACCTCGGTCGGTACCCGTCGGTGGTAGAACTCGACGATCGCCTCGTCGTCGAAGAGGATGTCGCGGCGCCGCGTCATGTCCTCGAGCTCGGCGAGGCGCTTCCGGAGCGCGCGATTCTCCCGGACGAAGGCGGTGAGCCGCTTGTCGAGCCGGTCGACCTCCCACTCGCCCGCGACGAGAGCGTGCCGGATGAAGAGGTCGTGCGCGTACTCCGGGTCGATCCGGGAGAACTGCACGCGGCGCTTGGCGATGATCGGGAGCCCGTAGAGCGTCACCCGCTCGTCGGCGACGACGGAGCCCTGGCGCTTCTCCCAGCGCGGCTCCGAGTGCGACCGCTTGACCAGGTCGCCGGCGATCTGCTCGGCCCAGGCCGGGTCGATCGCGGCGTTCATGCGGGCGAAGAGGCGGCTCGTCTCCACGAGCTCGGCGCTCATGATCGCGGCCGGCTGCTTCTTGGCGAGGGCGCTGCCCGGGAAGATGACGAAGCGCGACTGGCGGGCACCGAGATAGTCCTTCTTCGCCTGGTCGCGGAGTCCCAGGTGGCTGAGGAGGCCGGCAAGCAGGGAGCGGTGGATGCCATCGGGATTGATGTGGGGGTCGGCGATCACCAGGCCCAGCTGCTTCGTCATGCGGGAGAGCTGCCGCACCACGTCCTGCCACTCCCGGACCCGGAGGAAGTTGAGGTACTCGCTCTTGCAGAGCCGGCGGAACTGGTTGCCGCTGAGCTCCTTCCTCTTCTCCTCGAGGTGATTCCAGAGGTTGAGGAGGGTGAGGAAGTCGCTCGTCGGGTCGACGAAACGCGCGTGCAGTTGGTCGGCGTGGGCGCGACGTTCCAGCGGGCGCTCGCGAGGGTCCTGGATGGAGAGCCCGGCGACGATCGCCATGACCTCGCGCGTCGTGCCGTGCTGCTTCGACTCGACGACCATGCGGGCGAGCCGCGGGTCGATGGGCAGCTGCGACAGCTGGCGGCCGATGCGCGTGATCTCGTCGTTCTTCGAGATCGCGGACAGCTCCCGCAGCAGGTCGAGCCCGTCCTTGACGCCGCGCGAGTCCGGCGGCTGGAGGAAGGGGAAGGCCTGGATGTCGCCGAGCCCGAGCGAGATCATCTGCAGGATGACGGCCGCGAGGTTGGTGCGCAGGATCTCCGGCTCGGTGAACTCGGGGCGCTTGCCGAAGTCCTCCTCCGAGTAGAGCCGGATGGCGATACCGGCGCTCGTGCGTCCGGCCCGGCCGGAACGCTGGTTGGCACTAGCCTGCGAGATCGCCTCGATCGGCAGACGTTGGATCTTGGAGCGGACGCTGTACCGACTGATGCGCGCCGTGCCCGCGTCGATGACGTAGCGGATCCCGGGGACCGTGAGCGAGGTCTCGGCGACGTTCGTCGCGAGGACGATCCGACGCGCGCTTCCGGACCGCGGATCGAAGACCTTGTGCTGGTCGGCCGCGCTGAGGCGACCGTAGAGGGGGAGGACCTCGTCGCGTCCGCGCCCGCGGAGGGCGTCCTCGGCGTCGCGGATCTCCGCCTCACCGGAGAGGAAGACGAGGATGTCGCCGGTCGACTCGCGACCCAGTTCGTCGACCGCCGCGACGATCCCCTCGATCGGATCGCGATCCTGCGTCGCCTCCCCGTCCTCGTCGTCGGTGGCTTCCGCGACGAGCGGGCGGTAGCGGATCTCGACCGGGAAGGTCCGTCCGGACACCTCGACGATGGGGGCGGGTGTGCCCGCGGCGGTCGCGAAGTGGCGGGCGAAGCTCTCCGGGTCGATGGTCGCGCTCGTGATGACGACGGTGAGGTCGGGGCGACGCGGCAAGAGCTGCTTGAGATAGCCGATGAGGAAGTCGACGGTGAGGCTGCGTTCGTGCGCCTCGTCGATGATGATGGCGTCGTACTTCTTGAGGTCGCGGTCGCGGTGGATCTCGTTGAGCAGCACCCCGTCGGTCATGAGCTTGATGCGCGCCTCGGGGCCGACCGTGTCGGTGAAGCGCACCTTGTAGCCGACGAGTTCGGGGCGACCGAGCTCCTCGGCGATGCGCTCGGCGATGGTGCGGGCCGCGATGCGCCGGGGCTGCGTGTGCCCGATCGAGGTCTTGCCGATCTCCATGAGCATCTTCGGCAGCTGCGTGGTCTTGCCGGAGCCGGTGGCGCCCGCGACGATGACGACCTGGTTGCTGCGGAGGGCCTCGACGATGTCGTCGCGCCGCTGGCTGACGGGCAGGTCCGGCGGGTAGGTGACCTCGACGGGGGTGGGCGCGGGCTGCTCGGACATGGCCCTCCATCGTAAAGCCGCGCGCCCATCCCTTGACTCGACAGAGTACTTTGCGTTACAAAGTGACCATGACGAACGAACCGGACACCGACGACGCCCCGCTCGACCCGGCGGCCATGCTGGCCCTCTCCGAGCGCCAGCAGCAGCGCATCGCCAACACGGCCGTGGGCCCGGTCGCCTGGCTCCTGGCCGTCTGGGGCGTGGCCTGGACGGTCGGCTTCCTCGTCTTCTGGTCCGGTTACGCCGAGTCCGGCTCGCCCGTGCTCATCCCCCTCGGCCTCGCCGTTCCGGTCTTCAGCGCCTGCATCGTCGCCGCGATCGTCGTGAGCGCGGTCATCGGCATCCGGATGAACCGCGGCATCCGCGGCAGCTCGAACTTCTCCGGTGCCGTGTACGGCGTGAGCTGGTCGATCGGCTCCATCGCCGTCTGGCTCATCGGCACCGCACTCATCAAGGCGGGGATGCCGCACGACGTGGCGATGCTCTTCTTCCCCGCCGGCTACGCGCTCATGGTCGGCCTTCTCTACATCGCCGGCGCCGCGATCTGGCAGGACAAGGGCCAACTGATCCTGGGGATCTGGATCACCGCGGTCGGCGTCGGTGCGACCTTCGCCGGCTTCCCGACCAACCTCTTCGTCATGGCCGTCCTCGGCGGCGGAGGCTTCCTCGCCGGGGCCATCGCCATCCCGATCGCGTTGCGGGTGCGTCGTGGCTGAGCTCGATCCGGTCATCCACGCCCAGGCGCGCCTGCGCATCGTGGCGACCCTCGCCGGTCTCGACGACGACGGGAGCATCGCCTTCCCCCGGCTGCAGGAGCTGCTCGAGATGACCGCCGGCAACCTGTCGACGCACCTCCGCAAGCTCGAGGACGCCGGCTACGTCGGCCAGGAGAAGACCTTCCGTGGCCGCACCCCCGTGACCTACGTGCTCTGCACCAAGCAGGGGAGACGGGCCTTCGAGGACTACATGGACCAGCTGCGTGCGCTGCTGGGGAACGGAGCGACATCATGACGACACTCGCGCGACTGGACGGCGTGACCCGCCGCTTCGGGGAGGTGGTCGCGGTCGACCACCTCGATCTGGAGATCGAGTCCGGGACGATCCTCGGCCTCCTCGGGCCGAACGGCGCCGGCAAGACCACGGTCATCTCTCTCCTGCAGGGCCTGCGCCGGCCGACCTCCGGCACCGTCGAGCTGTTCGGCGGCAACCCGGCCGACGCCGTCAACCGCCAGCGCCTCGGCAGCACGCCGCAGGAGACGGCTCTGCCGGACGCCCTGCGGGTGGGGGAGGTGATCGACTTCGTCGGTTCCCACTTCGCCGCGCGGGTGCCGACCGCGGAGCTCGCCGCCGACTTCGGCCTCGAGGAACTGCTCCGCAAGCAGACGGGCGCCCTCTCCGGCGGGCAGAAGCGCCGGCTCAGCGTCGCCCTCGCCTTCGTCGGCAACCCGCAGCTCGTCCTCCTCGACGAGCCGACGACCGGACTGGACGTGGACGCCCGGCGCACCCTGTGGGACGCGCTCCGCCGCCAGCACGACCGCGGTGCCACGGTCGTCGTCACGAGCCACTACCTCGAGGAGATCGAGGCGCTCGCCGAGCGGGTCGTCGTCATGGGCAACGGTCGCGTGATCGCCGACGACACGCTGCAGGGCGTCCTCGGTCGGGTCGGCCAGCGGATCGTGCGTCTCACCTCGCCCGAGCTGGACCGCGTGGCGGGTCTCGAGGGCGTCATCCGCCACGAGGCCGACGGCACCTTCACCGTGACCGACTCGGACGCGTTCCTCGTCGCTCTCGTTCGTTCCGGGCTCCCTTTCTCCGATCTCACCGTCCGCGGGGCGACGCTCGAAGAGGCGTTCCTGTCCCTCACGCACCAGGAGGCCTGACCCATGTCGATCGCCCGCATGACCGTCGTCCACGCGAAGTACTCGCTCATCGAGACGCTCCGCATCCCCATCGCCGTGGTGGGCAGTGTCGTCTTCCCGACCCTCGCCCTGCTCTTCTTCGTCGTCCCCCAGGAGGCCGTCTCGGGCAACCCCGAGTTCGCCACCCAGGCTGTCGTCTCGATGAGCGTCTTCTCGGTCATGGTCGGGAGCCTGTTCAGCTTCGGGCTCGGCATCGCCGAGAACCGGGAGAAAGCGTGGGACCCGTACCTGCGCACCCTGCCGGCGCCGGGCATCGCCCGCGTGCTCGCGCACATCCTCTCCACCGGCCTCCTCGCGCTCGTCGGGCTCATCCCGCTCCTCCTCGTCGGCGCCTTCCTCACGGCGGCCGAGGCGTCACCGGCGCGCATCGTGCTCGGCGTCCTGGCGATCGCCGTCTCGTCCCTGCCGTTCATGCTCATCGGCATCGCCATCGGCTACTCCTTCCCGATGAAGGGGGCGATCGCCGTCGTCCAGGTCCTGTTCCTCGGCCTGGCCTTCGGCGGCGGGCTCTTCCTGCCACCGGAGGTGTTCCCGGGCTGGCTCAACGCGATCTCCGAGTTCCTGCCCTCCCGTCAGGCCCGTGACTTCGTCATCGGGGTGGTGCAGGGCGGCACGATCGAGCCGCTCACCGTGATCGGGCTCGTCGTCTGGACGGTGCTGCTGCTCGCGCTGTCGCTGCTGCTGTTCCGCCGCGATGAGGGGCGTCGCTTCCGGTAGTCGCGGTTAGGCTCGCGGCATGCCCTCGATCACCACGAGCGATGCCGTCCGTCTCGACTACACCGAGGGTGGGGACCCGGCCGGTCGGCCCGTGGTCCTCATCGCCGGATTCAAGGCCGCCGCGACGAGCTGGCTCTCCCAGCAGAAGGTGTTCGCGAAGGCCGGTCTCCGCGTCCTCTCCTTCGACCGACGCGGGCACGGCAGGTCCGAGACGCCGGCTTTCGGGGCGACCATGCAGCGTCACGGACAGGACCTCCAGGAGTTCCTCGAGCAGCTCGACCTGCACGACGCGGTCCTCGTCGGCGGCTCGCAGGGTGGCAACACGATCTGGTCGACCGTCTCGCAACACGGCACCGACCGCGTCGCGGGCATCGTCATCGTCGATCAGACGCCCAGCATGCTCAACCGCGCCGACTGGCCCCACGGCTTCTACGACTACACCGAGGCCAACGCCCACACGCTCTTCGCGACCACCATTCCGGACCCGGGCCGTCACCCCGTCTCGGACAAGGGCATCATCCGCATCGCCCGCCTCATCCGCGCGATGGCCCGGCCGGGCATGCGCCGGGAGAAGGGGTTCACGGAGGTGGAGCTCGCGCTCCTGGGGGACCACGCGCGGGCCGACTGGCGGCCCGCGATCGCGGCGACCCGAGTGCCCGTCCTCTTCGTCGCCGGGCGCGAGAGCGAGTTCTGGCCCGCCGAGCACGCCGTGGCCGCTGCCGCGCTGGCCCCTGACGGCCGCGCCGTCGTCATCGAGGATGCGGGCCACGCGACCAACATCGAGCAGCCCACGCCATTCAACGAGGCGCTGCTCGCCTTCATCCGGTCCCTCTAGAACGCCTTCCCGGGGTTCATGAGACCCTCGGGGTCGAGGGCGTGCTTGATGTCGCGGTGCATAGCGAGCACCCGCTCGCCGAGCTCCGCCCGGGCGCCGGGGAGCTTCAGGAGACCGACACCGTGCTCGCCGGTGACCGTCCCGCCGAGAGCGGAGCAGTCGGCGACGATCCGGTCGAAGGCGCTCTTGGCGCGGGACTTCGCGGCGTCGTCCCCCTCCGGCGCGATGATGAGCGGGTGCAGGTTGCCGTCGCCCGCGTGGGCGATATTGGCGATCACGACGTCGAACTCGGCGGCGGTCTCCTGGATCCGGGCGAGCATCTCCGGGACGGCGCTGCGGGGCACACACACGTCCTCGGTGAGGACGGGGCCGAGGCGTTCGAGGGCCGGGTAGGCGAGACGGCGGGCGAGGAACAGCCGGTCGATCTCGTCCGCGTCCGTGGCCAGTTCGACCGAGTCACCGCCGGCGCGCTCGAAGAGGTCGGCGATGCGGTCGGCGAGATCGTCGCCGGCCTGACCTACCTCGTCCACCTTCGCCAGCAGCAGGGTGTCAGCGCCGACCGGCAGGCCGAGCCCCTGCCACGCGTCGACCGCCCGCAGGCAGGTGCTGTCGATGAGTTCGAGGGCGGAGGGGATGATGCCGGCGCCGGTCACCTGCGCGACCGCGACCCCGGCCGCCTCGAGGGAGGGGAAGTAGCCGACGATGGCCCGCTCCTCGCGGCCGGTGAGGGGAAGGAGCCGGACCGTCACGTCCACGATGACGCCGAGGGTGCCCTCCGACCCGACCATGAGCCCCACCAGGTCGTAGCCGGTCACGCCCTTGGCGGTCGTGCGGCCGAGCCTCACGACGGCGCCGTCGGCGAGGACGACCGTCATGCCGAGGACGTAGTCGCGCGTGACCCCGTACTTGACGCAGCAGATGCCGCCCGCGTTGGTCGCGGCATTGCCGCCGATGGTGGAGATCTTGTAGCTCGCCGGATCGGGCGGATACCAGAGGCCCGCCGCCGCGACGATGTCGCGCAGGTCGTCGTTGATCACGCCGGCCTCGACGACGGCGTAGCGCTCGTCGATGTTGAGTTCGGTCACGTGGGTCATGCGCTCCAGCGAGAGCACGATGCTGCCGCTCGTCGCGTTCGCACCGCCCGACAGTCCCGTGCCCGCACCGCGCGGGACCAGGCCGACCCGCTCCTCCGCCGCGACGTTCACGGCCGCGACGACGTCCTCGACGCGCTCGGCCAGGACGACGGTGATCGGTCGCTCGGAGGCGGCCCACTCGGCGTCGTCGTGGCTGTACCGCTCGAGCGAGTCGTCGTCGGTGAGGACCTGCCCGGCCTCGAGCACCTCGCGCAGGGCACGGATGACGCGGTCGTTCATGGTTCCTCCTCCGTCCGGAGCGAGGCTACACGGGCGGCCGCGCGGAGGTTTGTCGAGCGCGCGGCGATGCGAACCGCCGCGCGCTCGTCAGATCGCCGCGCGCTCAGCGACGCTCAGCATTGGGCAACCGGGAGGGGTCAGACGGGGAAGCAGGCGGCGGGGCCGCCGTTCTTGCCGGCGTCGAAGGCGGCGATGCGCTCGAAGGGGTCGCCGTGGTCGCCCGAGGAAGTCCACGGGCCGGTGTCGGCCAGGGTGCTCAGGGCGGTGGTGATCTCGGCGAGGTCGCCCTCCTCGATGCTGAGGTTGCCGTCCGCAGCCGCTCCGAAGAGCGCGGCGCCGGCGAAGCAGTCCGCCTGCAACTCCTCGGCCTCGGAGACGAGGGAGGGGTCGATGCGCGCCTGGACCGCGTGACCCCACTCGTGGGCGATGACGAGGTAGACCCAGGTGTCGCCGGTCGCGAAGCCGCTGATCATGAGGCTCACGTCCCACGCGACGTAGTCCTCAGGGATGCAGTAGAAGGCGTTGTTGGGCCCGAGCGCGGACCCACCGCACGTCGGTGCGTCGTCCGCGGTGCCGTCGTAGAGCCCGACGACCGTCGGGGACTCGTAGGTGCCCGTGAAGAACTCGCTCCAGTGGGCGCGCCAGTACTCGTCGGTGATCGTCTCGGCGGAATCGAGGTCCTGTTCGAACTCCTCGAACTGCTCGTCACTCAGACCCGAGGTGACCTCCTCGTCGGTGTCGACGTCCTCGTCGCTGGGGTCGGCATCTTCGCGGATGACGGTCGCGGTGCCCTGGTAGGGGCCGTTCGAGGGTCCGAAGCAGCCGGTGAGCACGAAGGTCGCCGCGAGCACCAGCGACCCGAGGCCGACGATGCGAAGAGGTGTGGGATTCTCAGGCATGCGGCGAGCGTAGCAGTCCCCCTTTCGAGGGGCGATGGGGTGCACTCCCCATGCTCCCAGCGCACGTGGGGTGGCCGCGGGTAGCGTGAGGCTCATGACCGTTCCCACCATCCAGCTCAACTCCGGCGCGTCCATCCCCCAGCTCGGTTTCGGCGTCTTCAAGGTCGACCCCGAGGAGACGGAGCGCATCGTCACCGACGCCCTCGAGGTCGGCTACCGCCACCTCGACACCGCGCACATCTACGGCAACGAGGCCGGTGTCGGGAAGGCGATCGCCGACTCCGGCATCGCCCGCGAGGACCTCTACATCACGACGAAGCTCTGGAACTCCGACCAGGGCACCCAGTCGGCCCTCGACGCCTTCGAGCTCAGCCTCGAGAAGCTCGGGCTCGACCACGTCGACCTGTACCTCATCCACTGGCCGTCGGCGCACCGCGGTCTCTTCGTTGAGTCGTGGAAGGCCCTCGAGCAGATCGCCGAGTCCGGCCGCGCGAAGTCGATCGGCGTCTCGAACTTCAAGCCGCACCACCTCGAGCCGCTGCTCGCCGCCGCCGACGTCGTCCCCGCCGTCAACCAGATCGAGCTGCACCCCTACTTCCAGCAGCGGGAGACGGTGGCCGCGAACGAGGCGAACGGCATCGTCACCGAGGCGTGGGGTCCGCTCGGCCAGGGCGCCCTCCCCGACGACGCGGCGGTCCTCGAGATCGCCGAGAAGTACGGGAAGACCGTCGCGCAGACGGTGATCCGCTGGCACCTCGATGTCGGCAACGTCGTCTTCCCGAAGTCGAACCGCCGGGAGCGCATGGCTGAGAACTTCGACGTCCTCGACTTCCAGCTCACCCCCGACGAGATCGCCGTGATCCGCGCCCTCGACAAGGGCGAGGCGGGCCGCAAGGGCTCCGACCCCGACACCGCCACCTTCTAGTGAACCGCCTCGCGACCGCCTCCTCCCCCTACCTCCGGGCACACGCCGACAACCCGGTCGACTGGTTCCCGTGGGGGGAGGAGGCGTTCGCGGAGGCGCGTCGTCGCGCGGTGCCGGTGCTCGTGTCGATCGGCTACTCGACCTGCCACTGGTGCCATGTCATGGCGCGCGAGAGCTTCAGTGATCCGGAGCTCGCCGCCTGGTTGAACGAGCGCTTCGTCGCCGTGAAGGTGGACCGCGAGGAGTACCCCGACGTGGACGCCGGCTACCTCGCCGCGGCGAGCGCCTTCACGCAGGATCTCGGCTGGCCGCTCAACGTCTTCACGACGCCCGACGGTGGGCCGTTCTTCGGCGGTACCTACTGGCCGCCCGTCCCGGTGCAGGGGCGCGCCTCCTTCCGCAACGTCCTCGAGGCGGTCCACGACGCGTGGACGAACCGGCGTGACGCCGTGGAGTCGAACGCCGCGGCGATCACCGCCGCGCTGTCCGAGGCGGAGGCGCCCGCCTCGTCCGGTCTCCTCGACGACCTGCCCGCGGTCGCCGCGCAGCTCGCCCGACTCGAGGACCGCGAACACGGTGGTTTCGGCTCGGCGCCGAAGTTCCCCTCGGCACCGGTGCTCGGCTTCCTGCTCGAGACGGACGTGGCGCTCGCCGAACGCACGCTCCGCACGATGGCCGCGTCGCCCCTCCTCGACCCGGTCGACGGTGGTTTCTTCCGCTACGCGACCCGGCAGGACTGGTCGGACCCGCACTACGAGCGGATGCTCTACGACAACGCCCTGCTGCTCGGCGTCTCCGCCCGCGCGGGCATGGCGGCGGCCGCGGACGGCATCGCGCGCTTCCTCCTCGACACGATGCTCGTGGAGGGGGCCGTCTTCGCCTCGGCCCAGGACAGCGAGAGCGCCGTCGACGGCGTGCGGGTGGAGGGCGGCTACTACGCGCTCGATGCGGCGGCGCGTGCGGAACAACCGGCGCCCGCGCTCGACCGCAAGGTCCTCACCGGCTGGAACGGCCTCGCGATCGACGCTCTCGCCTCCGCCGGTCTCCGGCTCGACCGCCCCGAATGGATCAGCGCGGCCGCGCGGGCGGCCGACTGGCTGCTCGAGCATCACCGGGCCGAGGGCCGTCTCGCCCGCACGTCGATCGACGGTGTGCTCTCAGTCGCCCCGGCGACCCTCGAGGACTACGGGATGCTGGCGACCGGCCTCCTGCGCCTCGCGATCGCGGGCGGGGACGTGCGCTACGCGACGGCAGCCCGCGACCTCGTGGACGCCTGCCTCCCGCCCCAGCCCACCCAGCGGGTCGAGCCTGTCGAGACCCCCGCGCTCCCCGTCCTCGTTCCCTTCACCGTCCCCGGCGGCGCCGACGCGACCCTCGTGTCCACCGGCCTGGCCGTGACCGCCGACCCGGGCGAGGGCGCCTACCCGAGCGGTCGCTCCGCCATGGCCGAGGCCTGCCTGCTGCTCTGGGAGCTGACGACCGAGCCGCACTATCGCGAGGCGGCGGAGGCCACGCTGCGATCCGTCGCGGGGCTCGCCGAGCAGAGGCCGATGGCCTTCGGCACATCGTTGCGGCTCATGGCGCGGTTGGCAGGGGATCACCGGCAGCTGGTCGTCGTGGCAGATGACGACCACGAGCTGGTCGACGCCGTGCGCCGCAGCGACGACTTCGCCATCGCCGTCACCGGCGAGCAGGCGCGCGCGTGGGAGGGTGCCGGCTTCGAGCTGCTCGCCAGCCGCACGGCGGTCGACGGTCGGGCGACCGCCTACGCCTGCCGCGACTTCGTGTGCGCGCTCCCGGTGCACTCCGTGGCGGAGCTCAGGCGCTGACCCCCTCCAGGGGCGCGTCCTCGTCGGTCGACCACTCGTTGAGCGAGCCGTCGTAGATCGCGACGTTGCGGTGGCCGAGCAGGGTGAGCGCGAGGGCGTTCGTCGCGGCGGCGATCCCGCCCGCGCAGTAGGAGATCACGCGCTCGGCCTCGACCACCGCGCCGAGCGCCGCGCGGAGCTTCTCGGGGGAGAGCAGGGTGTTGTCGCCCCGGTCGACGAGGCGGCCGGCCGGTGCCGAGACGCTGCCGGGGATGTGCCCACGGCGCGGGCGGTGACCGGCTTCGCCGGCGAACTCGGCGGGCGGGACGGCGCAGACGAGTGCGGCCGTCTCTTCGCCGGACACGACGCGGGCGACCGCCTCCTTGTCCACCCAGAGCTCCGGGCGCTCGACGGCGGTGAAGACGGCGGGCTCGGCTTGGACGTGCCCCGTGTCGGTGTCCCGCTCTTCCGAGCGCCACTTCGAGAGTCCGCCGTCGAGGACCGCGACGTCGTCGTACCCGAAGGCCCGGAACAACCACCACACTCGCGCCGCCCACTGGCCGAGCGCGGCGTCGTAGATGACGACCGTCGTGTCGTCGTCGATGCCGAGAGACCCGGCGGCGAGGGCGAAGGCCTCGGCCGACGGCCGCGTGAAGGGGTGGGTGCCGGAGGAGTCGGAGAACTCGTCGATGAGGTCGGCGAAGACGGCGCCGGGCAGATGCCCGTCGATGATGTACTGCTCGTGGCCGCTCACGTAGCCGGGCTTTCCGCCGGGCAACGGAGCGACGAACACCGTCGCGTCGACGATGACGAGCTTGTCCGCACCGAGATGGTCGGCCAGCCACTGCGTCGAGACGAGCGGGGCGGGGAGCAGGGGGCCGGGGGTCATGGGCACCACGCTAGGCAGGGTCGGCCCCGACGCCCAGTGGCCTCGACACGCGCCGTAACGAAGCTCCCAGCCAACACCCATACGGTCGGAGGATGAAGCGCGCACTCCTCGCCCTGACCGGTATCGCTGCGGCGTTCGCCCTCGCCGGCTGCATCGTCGTCCCGCCGCCCACCCCGGATCGGGATGATGACCGCGACCGCGAGCCGGCCGGATCCTCTGACATCGAGTGCGGTGCGGACGACGTGGTGCTCAACGAGGCCGGGGCCACCTACCGGCTGAGCGGCGACTGCGACTCGGTGACGGTCGAGGGCCAGGACATCTCGGTCGCGGCCGACGCGATCGGCGTCCTCGACATCCGGGGCGACCGGGTGTCGGTGGCGGCCGGGGCGATCGGCTCCATCTCGATCCAGGGCACCGAGAAC
>Ga0247810_10000345_pt1 | contig 59629 bp, 61 predicted proteins | sample UWRJL119311C1_FD_179918 | JGI IMG/M metagenome (GOLD analysis project Ga0247810, IMG submission 179918) | Plant litter microbial communities from Arlington Agricultural Research Station in Wisconsin, United States - UWRJ-L119-311C-1 | ecosystem: Environmental > Terrestrial > Plant litter >...
TTTTTGCAATGCTTTTTTTTTTCTGGTGTGGCTCTCTTTACCGCTCTTCGCTCGCTGGTGGGGGAGGGTAGCACGTGGATTTGGGGTTTATGTATATGTATATATATGCATAGTTTCATATTGGGCAGATGTGGGGATGTATATGAGTGATGTATGGTGTATATGAGTCAGTGTGTCTGTGTGTCTGTGGGTAAGACTGGCCTCGTAAGGCTGCTTGCTAGTTTTTAAATACTTACCGTTCGTGTCGAGCCGGGATTCCTATTCCGAACGGACGTGGAGAAATATGGGGGTGGGAAGGGGGGGGATATTCTTTTACTGTGTGAGGTGTGGTGAATATCTGGTCGCCTTTTTTTGTTTTTGGGGATATAGAGATTTACATTCCAGTGGTGGCCCCATTGACGAAAGAAATCTTAATTTTTGTGAAGGTTACAGGAGTCAAGTGTCAAGATCGAGCATGTAAACTCAAGGTAAGCAAGATATGATTAGATGCCTTTTCTGTGAAAATGTCATGAAATTTGTCCGCTTTTGCTACACCACCAGTAGGATATCCTCCGCCCGCTCAGATTCTCGTTGCTTGAATTGGGGAGGTAAATCGTTTAGTGTCAAGCCGACCTTGATACCCAAACCGCACTAAACCCATCTTTGCTGTTTCCATCCACACGTTGCGGCTTTTATCCAATGTAGCCCAACCTATCATCTTTGCGACGTGGTCGTTTCCTCACTTTTTACAGCAGAGGGGGCAGAGAGTCGAGAGGGGAGATCAGCTTCTGATCTACACCACCGCTATTCGAATAGGAAGAGTAGTTCGTATTTGTAGCTAGTAAATAAGCACTTCCTGCTCCCCAACCTACAACCATGGACTTCATGTTCGTCTTCATCCTCCGTCTTGTTAGCTTAGAGGCTCTAGCTGCGAGCGAGTAGCTGATCTGCAATACCTACAAGCTACTGGCTTTCTCGCAGAGTCATGCTTGTTGTATAACACGGCTTTTGGCACGCAAGGTCTTTGGCAAAGGACGGATCAGAGCAGACCCGTAGCTAGCTCTCTAGTCAGTTCACGATCTAGGAAACATCCCAGGCTTTTGAAGTAAAAGTATCTCTTGAGCTAGATTCGAAAAGTGAGCATTTTCACTGTCCGTAGCTGAGATTAAGAACACCGCTGTTATCGATCTCCGGCCAAGTCAAGATAGAACCGCGAATCGATGAGGAAACAGAGGTTTGCCTTATGGTGTATCTCTCAATGGAGCTGATCCTAGACTACCAGCTGCTGTTGTTTTACGTACAAGATAACGACTATCATGGTCATGACAGATTGAGACTCTTTGCTTTATGGTTATGGCCTGCTACTATTTTGAAAGCTTTAGCACAGCTTATAGCCACTGGAAATCATCTCGTATGTCTTGTCACAGCACAAATAGGACAACAAGACATCTATACCCCTTTTTTACTAAGCTAAAGACCTAGAGACTCATTCTCAATGCTGATCTATCTTCCTGCTGCATCGAAAACAGTTCGTATTCCGGGTTGAAGAGAGCTTTGGGATAGATATGATGTGAAGCCAACTCATATAGATCTCCCTTTTGATGGTATTCAGCCACAACTGCTAACTGCAGCTCCTGGCAAGCTTAGTCTTCTATTTGGAATTGGCCGGGGAAGGTGGATGGGGGAGGGGATCTAACTACGAGGTTGGTCGAGTCAGTTGAGGAGTTTTATAGATTGGAAAACGAATTTCAGGCCACGGGTCTAGTAAGTTATCAAACGTACTGAAATAAAGACTATTCAAACTTTTTTTTTGCATTGAGATGCAATGGCTGAATACAACTACGAGTTCCCAGTGCTATGTGCGCGAGATAATGAGTAGTCGTCGAAGTCGGCACGATTCAAACTGGACATATATTTCTATATATACACAAGCCATTACCACACGTTGTCAGGCAAATTTCGACATTAGATTTCATTCATATCATTAGAAATATACTAGACATACTGTAGACACCTATTTCATTCTCCTGCTCATCCTATCTTAACCCATTTAATGCCATGCAGGTTTGCTCTGCGGCCGCTAGCGCTTTGCTCTCCCAACGTCAAGCATAGTCTGTTGCTCCTATCACTACTTTCCTTCACTGCCCTCTCCTCAACAATCTCGCAGCGCCTACGTTGCTGTAATTTTTGTTTGCATTGTCCTATTTATTGAGTTGTAACTAATATTAAAGCATGGTTCTGAGTTTCTTCACTAATATCTCTGCCTAGCTGAGCTCGGTTTCGTCGAGAGTCTTCTTTGAGAGCATCGTAAGAAGTTCTGCAACAGGAGACTACTTATTAAATATTCTGAAGTCTAACTGATTCGTTTTTGTAGTTCTTCACTTTGCTTTCTCCGGTAATAAAGAGGAACCATATGCATGCTGTGCATCATAAGCTTCTCTGATTCTTGCGGTCGTGAATTCGTCTCTCAGGCAGATACCAGCACAGGAGCGGGGCTGAGCTGAACCTGTACAAAATTATCGGCGTCAGACCCCACATAGGAGTTGTACACCGTGCTCAAGGCTCGTTCGACGAGAAGAAATACCTCACGAAACCTCAAGTTAGCTGTGCTTCACCAAGTAGTGACGCCAGTGGCCGCGAGTACTCTCGACTTTGCGGTAACTTTTAAGAAGACCTCTTCTAGACGTACTCGCAATAATGCCTGACCTCTTCAGCATTCCGGAGATAGTTGCTGCCATTCTTACCACAGACACAGTTGAGCATGCCTCGCTCCGAAATTGTCTCCAAGTCAACCGCCTGTTCTCACGTGAGGCTACCCGGATCCTGTGGGACAGATGTGGTGGAAGTTTCCCCTACACTAATCCTTCGCGCCACAAAGTTCCCACGGTGTATGATCTAGCCAATATCGCCGCCCGTAACGTATCGCGTGCTCAGTACTATGCCAACTTTGTTCGCAAGCTTCGCTTCATTCGTGGCCCGGAGAACTGGCCCAAAGTTACGGAACAGGACCAATGGCATGACCACTTGCTAAATCTGCATTTTCCCGTTCTTGAAGCTTTTACAAGCGATGGCTCTACTCACCTGACTGGCGAGGAGCTTGATGCCTTCAGATCGACGGGGCCGTTTTATGACTTCCACTCCTCTGAACGCACTGGGCTATTCTGGCATGTACTCAGAAGTAGCCCAAATTTGAAATCTATCGACTTGGGTATGGACGAACCAGAATCCTTCCAGACTATAGAAGAAGAAGCTATTGCATTCATCAACTCTACGCTAGCATTGTCTTCTCTTTCTCTTTCTCACGTTCACCGTGGGGGGGAAGACACCCCCATTAATACCTGGTCACCAGGAATTCTCGGATCCTTAGCTGCTCTTCCTGTGTTCTGCAAGCTCCAAGGTCAGTATTTGTGTGCAAAGTCCTTGCAAAATCTTCCGGGGGGTTCCTTTCCAGCTCTGAATGAGATTGCTACAAGATATTCTGGCCTTTTGGCTATACTACCACCACTGTTTCCCCATCTTTCGGTCCTAAGACTAGAATTATCAGAACCAATCAACGAAGGATTGGGTAGACTTGCCGCTCTTTCAAATTTAACGCACTTGGATCTCATATTTGCTGAAACCAGCACTATTTCGGGAGCGGACTTGATGGCACTGGCTTACGGGTGTCCCCATCTCACAACAGTAAATCTTCCTTCTGCTTCTGTGCTTATGATGGATGATGCTGGCCCAAGAGGCGTAGACATCAATGATGCAACCATAGAGGCATTTGCACGCGCTCTGCCGAATCTCGACACATTCTGCATTGGCCTTGAAGATCGCTCAGCACTTACTCACCAAGCTATTATTTCTCTAGCGCGTCACTGTCCAGAGCTAAGCTATTTCCATATCACGGCCGACGTTTTCATACCTGATCTGATAGATGGTCTCAAGAGAATTGGAGATACACCTTTAAAATCCATGTGTTTTATGCGTTTCTATCTTCCTGAGGACGTCCAGCATACTTATGAAGATCCCACGGGGTTCGCTGAGCAATTAGTCTACAAGCTGGCACCGCAACTCTGCGAGTTCTCAATCAATGACGGAAGTGAGAATGATACTGAATTTGGGGATTTCGTTGAGAACTTACTGCTCTTGCCTAGTCGCTGGGGAATACACGAGCAGGGGGAGACTGAAACTGAGGGTTGATCGGAGAGAAGAGAGGAGAACGTATTTACAGAAGCAAATTGTATATGGATAGCTGTGTGGTTAAATGGTAGCATATGAAAACGAAACGATCCTGGAGAAGCACGCTCGCTGATGCTGAAAGTTCTCGGCAAGGGTGTACGTTACCTTCGGACCGAGGCCTCCTTGTGAGGTTTTCGAAGTTCAAATACACTAAATTTGATACCTGCCATCGCATATACTATGTCCTGTAGATTAAAAGTACTGCACGTTGATATATATCACGTTGCATCAGAGAATTGTGGTGGACCGCTTGGCTACCAAGAAACAGAACAGAGCTTCCTCGTGGCTGATAGTAAGCCACTAGTTATTGATGAATCAGACAGATCCCGCAATACTATTAAACCTATCTCTGAAGCGATGTGACAATGGGCAACGATCCAAAATCGAGACTAGCATGGAGGGATGCCTCAAGGCAAAATAGTTTTGTTCAATACACTTCACTATTGAGGAAAACCATTTTCAGAGAGATCGACACCCTATAAGTTAAGTTTCTTAACAAACAACTCATGCTTGTATTCTATAATGTAGTCTAATTAGCTCATCTGCTGCCATATCACATTTTGACACTAGTAGGTAGTCGTCTATAAGGCTGTACGGCATGAGGCTGAAATAAATGTCTTGGCGGCATTGTGTTTTGTGGACCTCTCTAATAAATGAACAACTCCATGTCTTGACCAAATAGAATAACCGCGAGACGAACACAACATGCCCAAAGAAAAATCTATAAACCCGGCGCAAGCTCAACGGAAGGCCGAGAAGGCCAAAGCTATCAAAAAAGGTACCGCACTCACACTCTATCCCATTCTCTAGCTAACCGTCTCCGCAGGCAAAACTGAGAATCAAGCCCGTCGCAATGAGAAACTAGCAAAGCGCAACCCAGATCGTCTTCAAAAGCAATTGGATGACCTGAAAGCAATTGAAACTGGTGGTGGAAAGTTAAACAATCATGAAAAGAGTATATTAGAAGGCCTGGAGAAGGAGATCAAGGCTGTCAAACGAGCCAGGGATGCGCTGGGGGATGCTGCACCGAAACTTGGAAGGGGGGGAGATGGTGATAGGGGAAGCAGAGGAGGATTTGGTAGTGATCGAGGCGGAAGAGGTGGAGGGGTTCTAGGGAAGCGGAGAAGGGACGAAGAGGAGAGCAGCGAGAGCGATGTTCCCGACAACGTTAAAAATATCCCAATGCCTCGCGATACGCCACCGCCCATACCCAAGGAGATATTAGACAAGTGGTATCAGGCTCGGCGGGAGAGACTGGGTATTAATAGAGATAATAACGGCAGAGGTACCAGTGCCAATTCGATGCCTCTAGGACAGAATGACAGGAGGCTTGGACAAGAAGGTCTACCAGATAGACCGCAGGAAGCACCCGCACCAAAGGTAGAAGCGAAGGTTGTCTATGAATCTAAGCCTATGGTCAGAGATCTCAGAAAGGAGGCCGTGGCCTTTGTACCAGCTGCAGTTCGTGTCAAGATGGATAAGGTCAAGGGCATAGGTGGACTGCTTGAGCCGGAAGAAGCTGAGGAGTTGGAGAGACAAGGATATATGGGCACTGTGGTAGAAACTTCAGGTCCGAAGAAGGTCACGCTGGAGGAAGTAGAGGATGAGGAAGGTTGAGGAAGGAGTTTTCATTGGAGCAGGATTGTCATCAATATACCCATCAATTTCCACGAACTGTCGAGTTGTGTGATGCCTATTCATGTTGTGCAGGATACAAAGGTTAGCTCGGTTCTTTATCTTCGTTTCTTACTATCTGTGCGATTTCTTATCCGGAGGTGTGGAGATACCTACAAGTAACTTCTAAATTTCCTATGACATCCAAACCAGCTACGGATGAAGCGCATATTGATAGGCAGTATAGATCGTAAACTAATCTCTCTCTAGGAATGGAGCCACGGATAGAACGAAAAATGGCCTCGCCATTTCGAGGCCATTTCTGATACAAAACCCCTCAATTCAAAGACAAGAGCCTATGAGACTAAGACCATATTGCTATTAAGCAACAATACTTACTCAACTTTCGAGGCAGACTGAGAATAGCCTCTATTCTCATAAAGAATCTGTGAGACCCAGGTTGAGCTCTTGCCCAGCTTCCCCAAGCCTGACATTCAAAGCTTGAGCTTCAAAGCTTCGTGGTTACCAGAATATCGTGACCAACACTGGGGACTTATGATGGTTTTTTGACTTGCATCAAAAAGGCCCCTTTCGTACCTTTAAGATCAAAATTCATTACCAAGATTCAGATCCGCGAATCACATAATCAAACATTTCTGTCCTCTGTTCTCTTCTCTTCCCCTTTTGCTTTACTTCTATGTTCGTCATGCGTCGTATAACGATTATTCATCTGAATTTATTCACCTCGCTTCCAATCCCAAACACTTCATCATCCCAAACCCCATCTTTTCCCATTCTCAAACCTGAGTCGTAACATCTAACCCCCACGGCCACGCGGTCCATGATCACCCCAATCCTAGAACGCTCAGATCATCGAGTATGCACGATACCCCTCCACAAGCGAACCCTGCCATGACCCAGACTTTGCCATCCATGTTGAAATCAGTCTTGGACGGAGACGCATACTCATCCCTTGTCACTTGGTTCTGGCAATCACTTCCATCCAGAAGCAATTTGGAAGCGGTGAATGTTTGAACGGGAATTCCACGATCTAGCCTTCCCACTGTTTGAATCACTCATTTCCGCAGAGCATTGACGCATTGGAGAGCTAAATGCGAGCCTCGGCATATTCTTGCAGGTATTTCCCCGTTTAACCGACTACCATGCTGCACAATGCTAACGATCTTGGGAAATTAATTCAAGAACTCTGGGGTGAATCTTACATCATTTGACCTTCGTAGTAGCATTAACAGTAATAAACCCGTTTCTATAGGTATGGGTGCTGACAGGACATATACCTAGAAGGATGATCTTCACTACTTTATCATACCAAGCCGGGTTACCCAAGACATATACGAATGTTTTTATGGACTCTTTACCAAAGTCTACAGTGATAACAAACAAATCCGGCATAACAACAACCTAGACAACGGTAGTAGGATTCTAGAAAAGATTTTGATTTCGGCTCCGAATCTTATTATGGGTTACCCCTTGTGTTCCATCCAGGTCGTACAAATGTTCGGCTCGCCCGTCTCTGGCCAACACATTACAAGTGTCAGAAAGCGCCGGGGAGAATTGTGAGATCTAGAGCTATTCTTGTCCTCTCCCATCAACCAGGCCATAAAGACCCGTGGTTCAGTTTCCTCATGCGTTGTATACTTTCTTTGCAAAAACATGGGCGACTGTTCCAAACGTCTGGAATGCGGCTCGTTGCAGACAATTTATCACTGGGACCCCCTTGATATTCCCTCCCTTTTCAAGAACCGGACTGAGTTCATACTCGTTCGCTCGTTCGTGGTAGCTTGGACGTGTTGCAGCATCTCTCTAACCGAGCTAAATAGGGGGCAGGGAATAACCCAACCCCACCAAATTGTCGGAAATCATAGTGTGCTTAGCAAAAGACATTAGGCCACATCCCATAACATAGATTAATATCGTTGGAGCTTTGAAGAATCACAAGACAAGCGTATAGTGCGCCTAAGATGTGAGAAGGTCTTGTGGCATTAATGAGCGCGCTAGCGCGTTAGTAGATTAAAATCATTCGATCTGGTAGGTAACGAATAAGCCGGCTTCCGAGTTAAATTATACAGTTGGTCACTGAAGGCGCCTAGCAGCGCTTCAACAACAAACTCATAAAGGTTGTCTGTATGTGGCGTACTATGGTTATAGTGCTGATTTGACACTAGATTAAGCTTGGGCCAGTCACAACAAAACCGGTGGTATTTCCTTCGGGAGTTCGGTTAGACGGTGAGTAGAAAGTGATTTGTGCAGCAGGGAAGCTGCCATTTTGATACCAGCTGGGACAGCGGGTCGAATACAATTAATTTCTGATTGCGAGGCATTGCAGACATTGTCTGTCTAACTTTTGTTGGATAAGGGTAGTGAGGGCGACGCAGGTCAAAATTGGGCGTAGACGAGGTACAGTGAACAAGTCGCAGGGAAAATGCCTGGTGTTACGGAATGTGATGTACCTGAGAAGATCCGGATAGGTGTAGGCGTGGGATGTCAAGTTCCTGAATGTCAATTAGCAGTTGTATGTGGCCCATGAAAGATACGCGGTCTGCATAAGTAATAAATCACGTTTATCCAAAGTGCGGCGAAAGTCCGGCTGAATGTTGAGTCTTCATTCTCTTATCTTTTAATATACATAGTGTCTTCTCTTCTCTATTCTTATCGAATACACGACGACACACCCCGCAACAACATCATTCTTTTATCTTTCCAAGATACAGCCTGGATCTCGCGGTCCGACCTGTCGCCCCATTTCTTCTTTATCATAGATGTGTCAATCCCGTCCTAATCGAGAGATTTTATCTCGAGGAATAATATCCTTGAACGCCATTTGTAAATGCTTCTCCCCAAAAGTCCACCAACGCCCTCTTCTGTATACATTAACTCCAGTAGAAAAGAAAAAAAAGTGTGGGTATCCGTGAACCGATCAATACCGATTCGATAGCAGCTAGTTAGCACCAAATGTGAAATGGCGCTGTTTTATACATTAAGTTTTTGAGTTTTGTGATAGGGAGCTTGCGGAATTATGCTCCATGTTAGTCAAGCATTGCACCGCCTTCAAATGTATGGCAGCCTCGCTCGTGTCTCTTCATGTTGCTTCTGACACTGAATGCTTTCCCACAGCCCTGGTGTGGACACTTGAATGGTTTTTCTCCAGTGTGCGAGTGGGAGTGAATTCTCAGACTAGATGGTCGAGAAAATGCCTTGTTGCAAGTTTGGCAGATATAACGATCTTGTGATTGAGGAAACGACGCTGTAGAGGACGGTGAGATGTAGTGATGATGTTGCCATGGATTAGCTCCAGAAGATGGAGTGAGTGTTACTGAGACTGGCATCATTGGGGGAAACTGCTACGTATCATTAGCATATGGTCATCGATCTCATAGATACCGGATGACAAACCTGAGGTAGCGGTCTTTGATAGTAGAGTCCAGAAATCTGGGAATGCGGTGGAGTGGGTTGTATTGGGCTCGAGTAGTATGAGCTCATTGACTGCTGACTTGGACTGACGCTGTAAGCGGAGTCTGTTGGGTACGGTGCCTGTTGATAGCCCATGGCTCCTGGCATCGACACTCTGCGAACAACATGTTGTCGTTGAGCATGAGGTTCCAGATTGTTAATTGCAGAGGAAGATGATGAATAATAGTAGCCAGGTGTCGAAGCAATGGAGTACCCTGAGTTTGAAGCGGTAGAGGGCGATTGTCGACCGTCAAAGCCAGACTCGGATTGCATTGGCGGTGTAGGAGGAAGTGTTCCACGGGTACTCATGGGTGGAGATGGGCCATACTGGTGACTAGAGTCTGGTCGATACTCAGAATTTGGTTGTTGAGCTTAAGAAATTAGTTTTGAGTTTGGAATACTGGCTTTGGGATATCTAACCTGTTTGTTGTGGTTGTGGTTGAGTTTGTTCCTTTGGGCTGCCACTATCGGCCATGCCCAAGAGACTCGATATGGAGGGTAGAGAACACTTTGAGGTCTCATCCACAGGAGGCGAAGGTGGCGGTTGTGGTGCAGTTACATAAGAATAACTGAGGTTATGAGCAAGAGGTTGCGTGGTGTATGGGTTGGTCACTAAAGAAGAAGCCATTGTTTGTTGTGGCCGTGGGCTGTATGTTGAAATGTTACGCTCTGATTGATATCTTCCGGCGTGAACCAGACTGGAGAGATTCATGACCTGGAGTTGCAACGGAGCAAGGTGCTGAGTTGATGTCGGCTGACGAAGTGATGATAGTGAGGATAGTGATGATAGCGATGGACGATGTGAATATGTGAATATGTGAATATGTGACGATGTGATGTAGATGGTGATTGTAGTATCAAGTTGCCCGGATGTTTCCTACAATTCAATGACCTCTTTGATGGTTGGTGGTGGATACGCCTGCGAATGCAAGGCTTTACAGATGTGCGAGGGACCTGGTGATATTTATTCGATCTCCCGACTGCATTGGAAGAAGAAGATCAGGCGCAAATCCACCAAAGCGATCCTTGTAGCATACCACTAGGAAACGTTGTCACAATTTTGGTGTCGGCTTGGGGTGGGTCTACTTGGGACTGTGACCTTTGATGCCCCAGACATGGCACGATATCAATGTACTCTGCAAGTAAAGGTACTACGGTAACAGGTTTGGATGATTCGGAGGTGCACTTCTCGGCGTGGCACCGGCACCAGGCACTCGATCTGGGCAAGCAGTGGAGAGGCTTCCAGGATTCCAAAGACGACTTCTGGGATAGAAGGCCTGCACCCCAACGACGGCCGTTAAACTTGACCATCCGGCGGGGAGGAAAGGGGCAAATGATATCGGCTAGGCTTGAACTTTACAATGCAGGCATCGGAGTGCAACCTCTTAGGGCGTCGTGTCCTCAGATGCTGTAGGGGTTCCCTGCCTGTCACCACCAAGATGTTTGAAGCCGGGATGCTGACAGCCAGGACTAGAGAAAATGAGACGAGGGTGACGGGAAGCGTGAATCGTGATGCACCCGCCAAACTCAAAAAGATGGGATTTGCCTGGGACACCAACTATTCTCCGACCAGCATTGTTTGACTGCTGGCTCAAGCGCTAGATTGTTCAATGCTTCATGACTCTCTGAAATGACGAGAAATGAGTTTCACAGGCGTGTAAAGTTCCAGATGGATGGAAGCCACATGTGGAATCTTGCTCAGCTTCAAACCCAATGACGAGAGGTCCTCGTTAGACTAAAAGCTGACACTCACACAAACGGCAATTAAGGTTCCTCGTGTCCTGGTTTTTCATATGTTCTAGCATCCCCCACCCTCAATAACTGGTAGATGGAACTTTGTTTATTGCCGTTGCTCGCTTGCGAAGGGAGAAGAAACAGTCGCCCCACAATAAGGTTCAGGGTTGCTGGATATTACGTTAGGAGGTTCAGAAGGGTGCATTGCTCAATCTTATACTGATAATCACAGACCGGTATGGAAAAGGCTAGCAATCAATCCTCCTCAGAAATTACCGTAATGCATCGCCATGCTCAAAATATCATGTCGATGGTCTTTCCGACTGAGTTCTCAACGCAACATCACCGGCGTTTGTGGCTTTCGTAGATCATCTCGCGTACGCAGCTTTTAACGAGATGCGCCGACTGCCTCGTACACTAGAAGGCTACTGAGCTGGCTAGAAAGACTACACGGCGCGCTCGGCGTTGTAGCTCGTCCAATTTGAGGGTGGGTACTGGCGCCGGGCTACCTGTCAACCACGTTTTCACCACGACCGACATGTTCTGGTCATGAAGTGGTAAGGGATACCGTTGTTAAGACAAGTGCCGCACGGGTTTTAGTGACGAACACTTAACGAAAAGTGGGAGGAAGAATACACTTTGAGGTTTTGGGGCTGAACCCTCCCAGCCATGGCAGTTGCTAGAACTTTTCTTATATCCAATGAGTCTAGGACTGACTATGGAGATAGTCACCGCTACCCGCTACCACTACGCTGGGACTCGCTGATCACTACTTGATACTTAACAACAAGCATCAATAAAGGTTCCGGCTAGACACATCTGTGTTTCATCTCGTTATTCAACCCTGTTCTTGTATGTAACACAACGTAAGTGAGTATTGGAAAGCAAACTACCTCTACACACCTCTAGATCGAAAGAGCTCTTGCTGCTTCCACACCTCGTTCTTGTGGCTGCATGATGATCCCTGTGCAAATCGACTCGAGTCGGATCCCCTTGTTACAGCCTTTTCGGTAGGATCCTTGGCCTGGTCAGAGCTACTCCAGAAGCGCCAGGCTGATCCGCAGATCTAGCTGACAGTTTCTACTGTAAGCGAGCAAGGAAAAACCGGTAGCCACTGAAAAAGCAAGGTGGACATTATTCCTCAAAGAGGTGCTAAAGCTGTTGTGGTGAGGCACGGGCAGTAATTGCAACGGACCAGCTAGTAGGTGGCTGAATGACCACTGGCATAATCAACAATACCCAGCTGCTATCGAGCAGCACTGGCTTCTTACGGTGTGTTTGTTACGACCCACGATCCTGGTTCTTCAATCTGAACTTTTGAAACTCAGAATCCATCTTCGGAACACAGTCGTCATGGACTGTTTTACCTAAGCACTGTTTTCGGCAGGTAAAGTCAAAGTTTTACCCGCCAATCTCGAATTTTTTGCCACGATCTCGAAGGGCAAGAAAATAATGGCATCTCCCGGCTTAGCTTTGGAGACACATGGTTGGCGCAACTCGCGTGGTTCCCAGAGCAATGTTGCGGGTGAAGATCTCCCGGCCTCGCCTAACGCATGAAATGGCTGAAGCTTCCCATGAAGCAGACCACGGCATCGTTAAGCTTTGCTCTATGCATTTGAACTCGTATTTAATAACCCATTTCGAATCGCTGAACTAGGCTTCATTTCGTCAGACGTCGCATCTTCAACTTGAAGCACGTGGCGTGGAATAGGAGCGGCATCGTAACGGGATGCTGATCCGTGGCTGTTGGCACGCACATGGCTCGACGCCATTCTATTCTATACACTACCCCTAACCCAATCTCACATGGCCACAGTCGGTAGAATTCTTCCCTCGCATCGTTGGTCGTATTCCTTGCCTTCTAAGTGGCTTACCCTCGCTGGCTGTCTGACTTCTGACCAGACGTACCGTCTTTGGGGCTGATTAAATATTGCTTCCAATAAAAACAACATGCAAAAAACAAAACATAGCTTTCTGAAATGGTATTGTATGGTGGCACGGAGTAATCTTTTGTCTTAATCGCTTGACTGGCACCCGTCGGCCAGGCATGTGTTGATCATCTCCAAGGGAGAAGCGAGATGAACGCACACCCCTTCATCTCAATCGTCATCAAGCCCAGCGCCCGGCTGATTGGTGCCAAAATCTTAAGGTGATCGTCGGATATCCCGGTCCAACAGGGAAGATCTTTTTGTTATCCAGTGCGCGCCCAAGGCTCCACATGCGAAAAGCTGTGCGGTGTCTTTAAAAGTTATAGTTTGCTAAACCTATCACTGGTACCGACCGCACCGTCTAGTGGCTAATACATCAACGCTCCTCCAAAAGCTGTATATTAGTTCATGACCGAGGCAACCACAATCGATGCTGCAGTAGAACCACATTGTAATATTGACAGCTCATGCGAGTTGCGTGCATGCAAGAGTACGCACTCTCTTGAAGAGAAGTTACGCGCAGAAATATTCTTCACAATCCTACATGCACACAAACCACGAGCACAAGGATGGTAAGTGCTTATACCCATCTAACTACGCTATGTTGAAACGTACCTTGAACCTAAATATTTTAAGCCTTCCCATGTGGACATCATACGACTACGACCGATGTGGTGGAACTTCCCTAATTAACGACCTTTTCAAGATTTTCTTTGACCAAGAACAGGGATGGTTTACATACTTTTGTACAGTTGGATCTGTGATGGGCAACAAGGATATCACGGGGGCTGATCACTCGCCAAAAACTGCTCGTTAATCAAAAAGCCCACGCCGAATCATGTCTTTTGTTCTTTACCCTTTCCGAACGACATGAGTCTCCATTGGGACCTTTCCCGTCTACAAACCCAAGTCACCAAGTTAGCCAACTTTTCTGTTGGCTGTCATCTAAACTTGGACACCGTTATATGGATTCTGGAGTTCCAAAATCGAGGGCCTGTGCCACCAGGTGGCATTATCACACCCGCCAGATCAATTTCAGCCATCTTCCGAAATTTAATCTGCAGCTCGATGAACCGGCGATCTCATCCCCATACCCCTGAGGCGAGTATTAAAACATGGAGGAAACAACAACACTTCGGAGGCATCAAAGCTCTGCAATTAACCTTGCCGGAGCTTCTGTATACAATCAGGAAGAGGTCGTTTCGCTTCTACCAGATAGAAGGCCCAAGCACCTCCCCGTTAGTCGCCGTTATACAGCAGACGTAGTCTTTCCTTTTGCGCTGGGATACCCCTATATCAATAGCTTGATATACATGACTGGAGTCTGCACTGCAACCCTTCGAACCGAACTTTCTAACAGAAGGATAGCGGTGACACGCTGCACAAATCGCACATGTCTATTACAACATATGTTTTGTTCTTTAAATGGCCTGAAATAGAAAAGGTGCGGGTAAATCATGCTGTATTCGGGAGGATCAATGCAAGGTGTCAATCATTCCGATCTATCCTCAAGCCTTTTGCAGTTAGAAAGTTGCACGCGTTGAGGGTCAAGATCGATAAACGCATGGGAAGTCGTTTCCACTCCCCACTCTTGCAGCAAATGTCTTTGCGAGTCAGTGGTGAAGTCAGATATGTTTGTAGGAATGGAAGTTGCCATCCCAATTGCGAAGAATCTGAGCATGCTCGCTTAGAACTCATAAAGTCCCAAATTTATAGAGATTTAGAGCACAGTCCCCACCCCCATACCCCTACACCCCTACAAACCTCTACTCACCAAGAACTACTGTACCTCCAAAGTGACCCTGATTGTTCTATCCACTGATGGAGGGCACAACCAAGTCCGTTTAGTCACATGCTCAACATTTTAAGCGGAGATAGTATTGAAAAGCCAGGAACAGTACAAAAACACAGTCCTGCTCTAAAGGAGAAGATAAACACAGGATACGAATATGATCTGAGTATCTGAAGGTTGCGAAGCATAGATGATCCCTATAGTACTCTCCCCTTGTGGTGTTGACAATTGGTAATACATTACCAACGTAGAGATGGAACCTCGGTTACAGCAAAGTAACAACGTGTCCCAGCTAGGTACTGGGTGCCGTGGGGTGAGGAATCTAGTGGGGAAATGGATGTCTGGGCTACCTAGGCTACTGTACCAGTCCGTTACATACAATACGAACTAGCTAGCTGTTGAAAATACCCGGCACCGAGTCAGACGGGCTCCAGGAACAGGTAACGGCGCGTCAAAGCTACAAGTGACTTATTGTGCTTGTGGAAACAACTTGCTCAAGGTTCTATTCAGGAACAGGCCATATCAAGAGTGAAAGGAGTTCGCCGATCGGAAGGTTTCTTGAAACCCGGATCTTAGGGACCGGTCTATTCAAGCTCCAAGTAGCGGGAAACCTACTATTGTGTCAGCTTCCCACAACACCCAAAGCCCCACGACGGGCCACGCCACGTTGACGATGGCATGGGGTCCTGGTAGAGATTAAGTTCCCCCTGAGCATCTCCCGTTTCCAATGACATTTCCCGAACGGAACCTGCCACAAATCTGCTATTTTATCACCTATTTGGATCTTTTACTCGACTCGTAATAATTATTTACCCAGAATATGCCGAGATCTTCACGGACGTACCGATCATCCCTTACTTTCAATCATCATCATGATCTGGGACAAGTTCTGGGCTAAATTGTTGACTGTCGTGATCGGGCTATGTCTGCTACGAAGTAAAAGCACAAAGCGATATTTTGAGAACCCCTCAGATAATGTGACCCGTTCACTTGCTCACGCACCTCTGGACAACGGTCATAGCTTTGCCGAGTGATCCTTCAGTTTAATTGTTATTGTGACAACGAGCGCTTTACTGCAGGGCCATTCGCAGCTTAACCTTTACACATCTCAAATAGTGCCCACTAACTCGGAGATTCATGGTGTCGAGGCGTCGGATTGCGTCTCTACATCTCCCTAGTACTCCGATAGATCTAACATCACGCACATTACTCTATATCGCTTTCCCGTTATTAATATTTGTCGTTTTTTTTGGACCCCTGATGATTCCCGCAGCGCAAGCCAGCGGAGCACTTACTTTCTTTTGGCAGGATTGGTACAAACTCTATCACCACTACAACGTTGTGGCGGCAGATACATAGATGTTTCTTTCCCTGTGTAGTGAACAGAGATATGCTCAGTGTACCTATCATGACTTACCAGACCATGCTAAAGAATTAATTCAGACATAATCATCAGTACAATCAGTCCAATCTTGATTTGATTAGAGCTGTCAAATAATCTCCCGGAAAAACAAAAGATTTAATCCGATAATGTGTCTCCTGTCCGGTTGTACCTCATATCTAGAAAAGTGTGTTTCGTTCTACTTTAAGATATATAAACTCAAAATCATACCTGTTTAATTACTGATATTATCAACCTGAAGTGTGTAACACAACAATACGGCCAAACATTGCTTGGCGCAGGGGATACGCTGCGTCGTGTTGTGTCCTACAGATGTCCAAGAAAAACACATACTTGGAGAACTAGAAGCATAAACTGCTATAACTTGAATATGGAGTACCATCGCAACTCAGTCTACTATACTTTGTTGAAAGGAAACTTAAAACTTATCTCATTTACTAGGCACTTTCAACAGTTACTTTTATCTACTTCAGCTTTCATCCCAACTCACCGTCATACTTTCTCTGATCCACTTCTACGAACCACACACTCCTTGCTGTATCCGTGCCATCTGTTCTCATGGCGGGCATTATTTGACTGACATATCTGGGGGTTCCGTTCGTAGTTCGACATCAATGGTTTCACATACGTCCGACGCTTGAAACGCGGCTACCTCCAGTGTCAGTTCACCATCTCCCCATCTCATCCCCAACAAGAGTAGCCGCGCAGGACCAAACTTCATCTCAAACATAGGACTCGATCTCGGGGCCTCAGCGTAGCGGACAAGAATCCAAGCACCATCTGTGCTTACCCAAGCAGTGGGTTCGCCCAAATCTTCCCCTCGCGATCACCAGGTGTATCAACGTATCTTCCAGCTCCCTGTAATGGTTCCCAACATTTGTACGTAGCTTTCCTGGTGACACGCGTGACACAAGGATAAGTACTGCATCATGATACATTACAAGGAGGTGTAGAAGGACATGGAGAGTGACTTTAAACAGGCGTGAATGTTCATGCTATACCGATATCCCGGAATCCCTAGAACCGAGCAGAGAAGCGGAAAACCAAAAACCCTATTTGTCTCGCACAAACCGTCTACTGTCCCTCCACTCGAGCCCAGTTGATCGGAACATTCTCGAAACTCCACGTCACTCTCTCCAAACATAGCGGTCCCATCTGTCTGGAGAAGTTCCCAAGACTTAGGTGTCATCCCGTCAACATCCCATCATGCCTTCGGGTGCCTATTCATTCCCACGGCTTTAACTCCTGCTTTCCAGTTTTCCATTCATGCTTGGCATGGTAACGGAGTGTTTTGATTTTCGGGAAGTTTTTGGGGCGATCGAAAGTCTCCTTAGGAAGATACAGCATGACTGATCTGATGCAGGGCATTGAGGAAGTTGGACAAGAAAGCATGTTGGGTCATGGAAGAGTATGCAAGTACTCGAAGTGTTTGAAGACTTGTCGTGAGTATGTTTGAATGTGTAGGGGCAGTGGGCCTTAGAAGACATGAATCTCGGTCCAGGGCGGAATGGAGGGTGATCTTTTGGCCAGGAGCTAGCCCTACTGCATTGATCTGGTGCAAGCGTGTTCTTGATCACTGTCAGAATATATGGCCCTTGGTGATAGTATAGATGGATCAGTCACATCATCCAACGTAAGAAGTGATACCAATTCGGTACATGGAATTTCGCTACTAATTATCCTGGTCAGTCAATGGAGGTGAGACTGTCGTGCTTGCTGAAAGTGATACTACAATAAAGTCACAATTATGACAAGAAGACTAACTTTCCTTTGTTCAAACAGTGGTGCAGCCTGCTCTCTGTAAATCTCTAGTTATCCGTCAAATTCCAGACTTGTGTCTTACAGCGATGCTCTACTTTCCTGATAGTTGTATAGCAAGTTGGTTATGGACCGCTACCCCTCTTAGCAAGTTGGTTAGGTAGTAAGTGGCATTTTCAGTAACTGTCACTGCTGTTGTGACATTTAAAACTACATCTACAAGAGACTGCCGGACAAACTTCACTGCTAGATTCTCATTGCCATTGGTTTGGTTCTCTGCTTTCAATGAGCACTACAAACTCATATTTTGCTTTGGGCTGCTGAGAATGTATAAAGAAACATTCCACCTCTATTTTATTGAAATTCTTCTGCCACCAATTGTTACCTTTCTGTTAGCCCGAATCTCATCTCTCATCTCCTTTTTCAAGAACAGGACAGTCTCGTGCTCTCCACAATGATACTTGAGCATCTGTCTAACTCAGATTTGCCCTGATTCACCTTTAACAAAGCCTCTAGAGTTGGTTATAATCTCTTCTCAGAAATTACTCTTTTGGTGGACTGACATAGTGACCAATTGCCAATCGTCAAGTAACGGAGGTATCAGAACTTAACTCATTTTAATGAAAGGCTTTTCAAAGAGTGGCTACATAATAATATGATCTCATAGTTTTCTGGTCTTTGTGAATTTTGGGAGGTCCTGTTATTGAAAACTTATCTTCACTCAGGGTGAGGTTTGGTACACATTGATTGTGGCTAGAAGTCAGGACTTCTCCTACCAACAGCCTTCTCAGAAGATGCAAGGTAGACCGAACAGTTATGGGGCAATTTTATATTCACTCTGTGGGTCATTAGCTTCTTCGAACTCCTTCCAATCTCGAAAACATGCAAAATACCTTTCCAAATCTGTTGTTTCGCCTTACGATACAGCCAGTTTGCCAGAACTTAGCCATTTCAGACTCATGGAAAAATCTATTGCACACTTTAAATCACCTTTCAAGGGGGGGTTCTGCTGGTGGTAGCTACTGCGTAGTGCATTTGATGGCTGAGCATATAAGTATGCCTCAGTTATACAAAACTTGGAGTCTGAGAAACAATTCCTTTAGAGATTTGTTAAATACTGCTATCCAAAAAGAGAAATAAGATACACCAAATTTACAGAGATCAACATATATCTAGACTAGATACGATGAAGAATCCTAGATAGCATTTCTGTACTGAGCAGCATTCCTTCGCCAGGAGAAAGTATGGGCTTACTTATAGTCCAGGTACTTGCTTATCGCAAATATGTAGTTTCTTAGCAACTGGATTTCGAAGGGGTAGCTGGATACCCCATTCTGTAACTTCCAGGTCGAGATTAGATATCACATCATCACCAGACTATGTATCAATGTTACTCATTACTGTCGAGATTGGAGACCTCAAAATCTGGATCTTACCTCAGGTTCATTCAGCTACTCTAATGCTTTGAGATAGAGTACTAAATATTGGATAGGCAGACCTATTTACAAAACCTTGTTCCTCTGAACAAAAAGCAATATGTTAGTTGGCACCCGAAAAGCGCATCAGTAAGTGAGAGTTCTTCGTGATAGCTTTGTTCTTTTATACGTCTATCTGAGTAATCTGTTGGTAGAATAAGTTCAGCCTCCTATACATTACCTAAAGGTTCGCTACATGATTTGATGAGCTCCTTCAGAAATTCTCTAGCTTGAGAAGCAAAGAATCGATCGGCTTGTCGCACGTCGCACTATAAGGGAGGTTGAAATAAGGTTTATTATCGACTCTAGCTGCTAGTTCGCGTCTGAAATCTGGGGTTCAAATTAAGCGAGAGAAAAAGGGGTAGGAGCAATGTTAACCCGTCCGGAAGAGCTTTCTAAACAGGTTCGAAGCATCTCATTGGTTAGTTTCCTAATATAGGTTAAGATTTTTTTGCACGTCTCACAGATCACAGTCATTATAAAAACGGAAGGAACTGAAGGGGCCGCAAATATTTTAAGTGTGATGAATGCTTGACTTCTGAGTGGTGTTTACAGCCTGAGTCGTGGCATTTCTTAAGCACTCACTGGGACATACAATCTATACGGATGATCGGAATTTTTTAGAACTAACGCGATCGATTTGATGCCGCGTTCCGGCATTGGATCAATCATATATAAGACAGGTATTCAATTGTGGGTAAGTTTATATACAAATAGTGGATTTAACCTACGTTATAAAGCAGAGAGACCCTACATATTTGGTGGGAGCCTGTGTATAGACAACCGACCCATATTTGGATGACACGCAGTTCCATCTAGTACCCGGATTGATCATTCCAATAAAGCGTTTCATGCTGTACTTCTGGTCCTGTCGCATACAATAACCAATCGAACTTCAAGCGGATATACTGGATGATATGACTAGCGATCTTAACATGTCCCACATCTGTCGGATGATATTGGGGTGCTACATCATTGTGTTGCAGTATTCCTGTAGAATTAAAGTAATGCACAAAGGGTTGTGATGCCTCTAGAGACTCATAGGTGGTGTTAGTCTTGGGGTTGTAAAGGATTGGCTTAGAGAGGTAGGCAGGACTGTTGAAGTACTGATAGAGGGAGTGTATTTCGGTTTTGAATGCTCCCCCTTCGGCATATGTGTTCCCGACGCGACCAAACCCATTCCAAAGTGACTGAGCGTTTTAGTCTGTGCTAGGTTTGAATAGGGGAGGTCTGACGTACAACAAGCACAATTTGAGCATTTGGCCAAACAGCATGAATGCCTTCAATAAACATCGTATACTGTGCGACATAGCCTTCACTAGAGACGTTGTTATGCGCATTGGCATCATTCGTCCCAATACAGATCACCACGATATCCGCTGCATCATGTTTGTCAAAATCCCATTCCTCGGGCTCATTTCCATACATCTGAGCTGCTCGCGGACTAGTATCAGAAGTATGCCACCATTGATAGAACTGGCCACGCGGGTTTCCCCAGCATTCTTTATCAAAGAGACATATGCCCGGATATGCGGTCACGGAGTATTCGGTTTCGCCTAAACCAGCTCCAATGTTGTAGCCGAAGCTTGAGAGACCTTCGAAGGTGGTATACATTCCTGATGCTAGTGAGTCGCCTATTATTTCGATGGTTCGGCCGAAGTTGGGTATCTTGATCAGCCTTTCACCTTTCGCTACGTGGACTGAATCAATCTGAACCCCATCTGTTTTGACAATAAGTCAGCAACCGTCAAGTACATTAACGTTGGGTATGGAGTGTTGAGTGTTGAAAAGTCCATTGATTTGGTAAAGTGAATACTAGGGCCTGAAATCTTTTCGATTTAAGCCACTTACATGCCCAATTGGTCACTCGCAGCTCGAATGTTGATGGATTGATGGGAGATGAGAGATCAATTCCAGGAGTGCTAGGGCTCACAAGCAGGTGAGTTGCATTTGTAGTAGCATTTGTGAATTGCCAGTCTTGTCCATCAATCCGATATCCAATTAGTGTTGTATCAATGGTATGCGGACCGAACGTGATAGCAATGTGTTTTCCAGTGAAGCCAAACTTTAAGCCCGGGGATCTAAATACCATTCAGCATTCTATGCTGCCCATAGGCCATTTGAATTTTCTCAGCCGCACCATGAAATAAAGAAAAGGGGGTTAAAGTAAATTTCACATGTAATATAACGAATTCCGTGAGTTTGTGAAACGAAAGAGATTTTAACGTACGACCACCAACTGATATGCTTCGAATCCCATCTTCCCTTATAAGATAACTCTGGTGCATCTGGACCATATGTCTCCCACTCATATGCTGTAGCATCAATGGTGGTGTTAGGGTAATTTGTAGACCGGAGCTGGCCATTTTGTAGGATATCGCAGGATATCAGATCAATAAAAGACGCAATTGCAAAGAGGGCAGAGTGAATCTTCATATTGAGGTTGTTGACAAACAACTTAAACAAAGGGTAACCAGTCGACAGTTACTGGAAAGTAGAAAAGGAACTTTGTAAAATGGGAATAATCTCTAATTATCTTAGGACTTCATACATATTTGACAGCATCCTACATGGTAAAAGTGCCTCTATGTATTTATTATAAAGTACGCAGCTCATGTAAGGTACCAGTCCAAGGTATGGAAAGCACCTCAATATCTTGCTGCGGGGTACTACAAATTACGGCTTTTCATGGTGTTCTGTTTATCCGTCGAGGGAGCCGGTGTCTGGAGAAACCTGTCTCATTGGCACTCTGCTGCACGAGGTCGGTCAGTTCTCGGGAGGAAACGAGATGCAAGTGTCTCCCATGACTTGCATTCCCGCTCTTTATCTACTGAGTACCGTATTTCAGAGGATCCGGGAGATAGCCATAGAAAAGTCGAACATGCAATGGAGAAAATCTCTCCGATAACGTATGTCGGGCGTGCATGCAGCGTGAGCTGCATGCAAAACACTGACTGCAGCGGCATGGCCATCGTTTGCTTGCTTCATGCTGCGGATGCACACCTCCGTTGCCGTACGGCGTCAGCATTCTCTCAGAGACGGGGAGAGAGACGGGGGACGACAACCAAAGTGAGGCTTAACGTTGAAATCCCATAGTAGGTTTTGACACATAGAGTTATCCATCGCTATGCTCTCTGCATAGCGGCTCTTCTGGGAATTGTGCAAAGTGACCAGGATGCTTCAGCGCTAAACTGCATGGCGCCCGCCAGAAGTGCCTCTATACAGCGTCGGGCTGCAAAGGCAGAAAGTCATAGTGCAACTCAATTCACTCGACTCTCCGGTCTCACTTCTCCCTCCAGCGTCTATTTATCCACTGATCAATGAAAAGCCTTCAACACGGCGTCTACATCGAGAACATCTAAAGTTGGTTACCATAGGGAGACTAGATGCCACACGCCCTTGCAATTGTGATCCTATCCTATATTAGAAGGTAGTCCACCATCCCCAAGTCTGGTGATCTGATCTCAGCTTCTGTAAAAGCAAAGAGCGGCTGTACCACCCACCTATCTATCCTTAAGACCGCACAGCCCGCACGTCGGAACCTATCCAGCTACATCTCCAGAAGTGGAACTGGTGCAATGATCTATCCTCTATCTCAATTACCATGAAGTTTACAGCACCTTCACAGCTCTCTGTGAGGGTGTCGACGTTGGAAACCGCGATTCGCAGCATACCCATAAAGCACCAGCTCTGTACACACGCTTCTCATCCGCAATGGCATCACTAGACAATTCGGTTCCCGATACCCAGCTTGGCTTAACAAATGATGAGATATCCCTGCTGCGCCATCATCAGCAAGTTGCAGCTGCATCTACGGCCGGTGGTTCTTCCTCGCGTGCGGCATCTCGTGCTTCGTCCCAAGGACTTCTCCTCCTCGACCCGTCTTCCCTTGCAGCTCTAGGTCGCCATTTCGATCGCTTGATGCAACAGATCCAGGCCCGACTCGAATACCTCTCTGATCAATCACAAATAGTAGCGCAACAACAATATGATAGAGCTGGCAATGCCATTGCGATTGCTGATTCGGAGATTGCAAGATTTCATGATATATTGAGGCAGATTGATGAGCTGGAGTTGGATTTCGACAGGATAAGACATATCAGGGATATTGTAAGAGGCTATAGGCAGCGGGTAGAGGAGATGGAGAGAGAGGTTGAGCAAAGTAGCTCAAGCAGCAGACACCACAGACATCGCCATCATGGGGAAAGCTCCGGAAGCTCACATAGGCGACATAGGAGATAAACACGTCAGATAACTGACACGGATAATACCTGGAACTTTATAAGCAGAGTCACACGACTAAGAAGAAGGACGAAAAGAGTCTTTTGATATACCCGGCCACCAGGCATGTTTCAACATGAGAGAACAGGCCTCGCGGCCGTAAGAACAGGAATGCCTCGCGGCTCATGATTTTGGCGTTGTTGTTTGCTTTGGGTTTTCATTTGTATCAAGGCTCAATACCCCAAAAGCGTTTGGGTGCAATGAGGTGTAGGAGATTTTCTTTTGAGCGATGTTCTTTGAGCGATGCTTTGAGCGATATAGCGTCTAAGCGTTTACAGCGATAGCAGAAGCTAAACCTATGGATCATAGGATAATTTATCCTAATATATATATTAATTGAGATTTCGTGGCACACATGACAACGTGTTAGTCTGAACTCTTTTTCTCTAAGATAAGAACGGGATGTGATCCGAATCGTCCGTATTGGAAGGTGGATGGTCTTCTTCCATGCAGGTAACCCCGACACTTGAAACATAGTAGACGCCTTAGAGTGTAGATTTCTCACGACTAAGCGATTGTCACATACAATCCGATCTGCAGAAGAGTATTGTCATCAACGGGCAATTTTTCAAATAGTGACGTGGGTCTACGATGTTGCTGATGTTGATATGCTTAATGGTGTACTAATCGATGCAGTCCAGTCGATATTAGTTAAATTTTGGATATATCCAAACTTTACTCAAGAAGCCCAGGGAACTAGGAATATAGGAATCTTCACACGAAACTTCCGTTCCTTTTTAGCTCGCGGTAGTAATCCACAAATTGCTCTTTTCTATTACAATCACGTTCAAGGTAGTAAAAGTAAGTAGAAGACGTGACTATGTAATTTCAAACGGTATATGTTCCTGTATATACCAAAAAGAGTTCCTCCCCTCTTTCCATTCTTTCTATGAGTGTATGGTTCTCCAGATTATTATTGCGTAGGAAACTTATACACAATCACTCTTCCTGGGTAACAGAAACGAGTAAATGTAAACACAAGGCTCTGAGCTTGGCACAAGGCTGAGTATTATGTGCTCTTGGCATTTAAATTGATCCACCAGCTCAGAACATCAACAATATTGTCAATATCAACTGTCCTTCCAAACCGAATCGGTACAAGGTTATCACAAGATGAGTTCTGGAGACGAAAGACCATCAATAAGCGATTCTGGGCTTGATAGCAGTGTGGTAGATTTGAACTTCCAAGATACTGTACGCAATCACATCCCCCTCTCATGTGCGCGTACCTACCCCAGGTGGCTGGCTGTCCAGACTGTTGTTCAATACGAAATTCAAATTGGTTTCTTTATTACTTGGGTGCTTTAGAGTCTAAAACATTGCTGACGTCTCAAAATAGGCATCCTCATTTTCAGCGAATGCTACAGATTCTGCTTCCGCCACAGCATATGTGCCCCCCATCTCCAATAACGTACCTGGATTTCGGTATAAATATCCCCAAGCGAAGCCTACCCCTCCTGGTGTAGATGATACGGAATGGAACAAACTATTTACGGCTGCCGACTCCAGATATTACAACAAACATGGCAAAAATGCTAAGGAATCTGAGAAATACCGAATTCGGGGGGAAACCTATGAATTGGCATTGAAGATGCTAGAAGAGAAGAGGGAGAAGAACAAGTTGATTGCTGCTGGTGTTCTACCAGCTAAAGCCAGGAAGATACCTGCACCAAAAAAAAGCGAATCCTCGACAACTATCAAGAGGGAACCGTCAGCAGCATCCCGTGATGCCACACCATCATTTGGAGTATCCTTTGGAGATATGACTCTAGGTATTGCAGAGAAAATAAAGAGTGAGGGAAGAGCTAGAAAGGCAATGTCTGTCGCTGCTTCGTCAGATCATGGCACACCTGCTCCATCTGCGCCGAAGCCAAGCAATACCATCCCTCCTCCGCCCAAAACCGACAAGCCATATCTCAAGAAGAAAGGCACTGCAGTTCCGGTGAAGAAACCAAAGCCAAAACACGAAAGCTCAAGCGGTACTCCTAATTCTAGACCTAGTCAAACACCAGGTCCTAAGAATGGGAATTCATCAGATGACGAGAGCAACGATGGCGGTGAATACTGCATCTGTCGAGGTCCAGATGACCACCGTATGATGGTGTGCTGTGAAGGTGGTTGTGAGGATTGGTATCATTGCTCTTGTGTGGGAATCGATGAAACAGACACCAAAGAGCTTTTAGATCGATACGTTTGTCCAAGGTGTACGACTGCCGAGAAATTTACCACTTGGAAGCCAATGTGTAGATATTACAATGTTGGAATTTTTCAGGGAAGGCCCGCCTGTAAAAAGCATGCCCGCGTTACTATGGATCCACCCAGTAAATACTGTAGCGACGAGCACAGAGAAGCTTTTTGGGCTTTTGTGAAATCTCGTGTCCGAGGAGATGATAAACCATCTATGGGAGGTGCTTTGAATCAGAAAGAAATCGGGTGGATATTGAAGCAATCCAAGACAGCCAAGGACGTACACGAGCTTGGTGGCAAGCCTCGTCTTCCGAAGAAAGACGATGCTGATCCTAGTGAGTTTTAATTCAGATTTCTGTCAAGAATCCAACTAACTTTTTAAGACCTTCCAGTTGGGCTAGATTACCTTAAACCGGAAGAACAGCAGGAAATCGCGGAGATCCAAGCTAAGAAAGCCATCATAATGACCAGAATCGACAATTTCACAAACCAGATTAAAGTGCTTATTATGATCAATGAGCGTGCGAAAAGGGCTCTGAAACAACCGAATCTGGAGTACAAGGACTTCTGTGGTTATGACAATCGACTTGCTATGAATGAAGCCGAATTCTCCATTTGGTGCGAAACTCCCGAAGGAATAGCAGCTCTCTCAACTGGGGAAATTGGTCCACGTACGGAAGAAACCAAATCACTTGGGACCATTATACCTCATCCCAGCCAAATCATTCCAGAGACACCGAAGATCCCAGATGCTCTGAATAATATTTGCTTGAGGAACCGAAAGAAGTGCAAGCATCTGAACTGGAGGGAGCTGCATAATCATGACTTTGTTTACAATAAGAAAATGCTAAAAGATGAGCTGGATAGACTTTCGAAAACAGAGGCAGATATTATTGATGATGCTGAGACGAGAGAGGCGACGAAGGATTACTATTCTAATAATGTCACTATCCAGCTATTTTGATGAAAAAACAAACACATATAGGAGCTGGCACGGGTATAGGCTAGTTTTGAGTCCACGAAAGTCGGGATGAAGTTGGTCGGGGCGATAGGCGTGGTAATTCGGGTAATATTTTAAAGGTGAAAAGTAAATTACGATTAGTGGTGTTAAGGGAACATTGGAGAGGAGTAATTTGGCATATGACAATGGAGCAATCAACTGCTACGAGTGGGTTTGAGATGGGAGGGTATGTACGGCGTACAGAATCCTAGATACGCTTTCAATAAGATGCGAATCCAATTCAAGAACAGAATCTGAAGAGCACACTCGTTTGATTTTCTTCACGAGTTGCACGGAGTCACCGACTGACTACCTGGCTGATGTAAAACCCCTATCCTTAAGCGACCACTAAGCGATCACTCAAGTCGAGGGGACTCGGATGCAAAATACAATCAAACCTGAAAGGGCTATCATGAATCTAGAGAATGTACCTGAAGTTTCCCGCCACGATGAAACCCTGGGTAGGAACAACCGCCATAATGCACTGAATTTCCCACGCACGACAAAAGCTTTGCACGAGAGGGATGTGCAGTATCACGCAGCGATGATCCGCACGCCCCCCAAAGGCTCGCTGCTTTTTGCGAACGTCGAAAAGTCAAAGATGCAAAGATACCCGCGAAATACCCAGTTCGCTAGCTCCCCCCGCATCTACTAATGAGAGCTGCCTCGAGAGCGAGGGGGAAGCTTTTTCTCCCATCACCTTTATTTTAGCTTATATGGCACTAGGAGTATTTGATTCGTGTCTAGCAGGCTAGTTGAAGGCTAGCTCGCGGTGCCCCGTAGCTTATATTTCCTCGTCTCCTTTTTTTTTTATTTCCTTATTTCCATGTTCCCTTGCTCCGTGAAACCTGGGGTGGCGCGCGCATGTTAGTTAGTGATCAAGTCAACAGTACCCTGGCTACGTGGTCCTAAGTTGAGCTGGCGCGAGTCAGGGAGCTATCCGTAAAAGCTGTGGGAATGCTGATCATTTTACTGTAATTAGAATCTGTTATCCCTCCCCTCCTACCGTTGTGAGATTATTCGGGCGAATATGCGAGCGAATATGCGAGCACATATGGGTGACAAATGTTTTATGGAACAGAAGAGAATATCTTTATCCCAGTAGCTTACTCTCGTACAGTAAATATCCAACAAAGCATCTTCAGTCAATCTATCGAACCAAGTACGGATATCCCAACGTGGCCAACCGGTCCTCGTCCACTTTCTCGCTCCGAGATATCACTACGATGTTGCTCGGGTATGCGCTGTAAAAGGGGGCGAGATGTCATCCAAACTCCACGCGTATTTGCAACCTGTGGTGGCTATACGAATACTTACCAATATCTAGTGGAAGCTGTGTAATGCGCTACATCGCCGAAGTCACAGTACAAGGGCTATTACAAAACATATAGCTATAGCTGTTGGGCTTTACCGGTAATGCAGTCAGGAAAGTTGTGTACGGTTGGTTGGTCGGTAAGATGGAGGGATTGCCCCGCATCTCTAAACGTCATCCTCGGCAACCTGCCCCGCAGCGAGACCAAAGCTGATTCCAACGCAAAAAGGTAAATTGGAAGAGAGCATATGGGGCGAAAGAGGCAAGATTATGGCACTGGATGGATTAAGCAGATATTCAAGATGATTAGTATTGAATCAGCTCGGAGGCTTGGCTTGGGGCTTTTTAGCAAATATGGCATAGTGGTACTACGGTGTACCGTGAGGGGAAGCTGTCGAATGAACGATAAATACAGCTCTCACATTAGTGTAGTACAGAATACACAAGAAAGGAAAAAGTCCACTTGTTTCATAGTATATATCACCGGATACAGCACTAGCCTCGCACTAGCCTGAGCTATAGTGAGCTCATGTTGGATTACCCTAATGTGGTGAATGCCGAGCTCTGTTATTTCCTAAAGTTCAAAAAGGCCACTCCTACCCCGCCTACCTTCATCCTCCATTACATTTCTACCAACTCCCAACTCCATCACAACTCAATACACCTCTCTTCCAAAACAAACACCGTGCCAATAACCTAAACACCACACATATCCATCATACATTATGGCCACAGTTGAGCTGTCCACGCCATCTTTTGGCAAGTAAGTACATTCTCCAAACGCTACCACCCCCACCTCCCCCGGTGCGTGGCAATCTTGCGGAACTACAGCTGACATTGTTTGCTATTAGGTACCAACAACCCACAGGACTGTAAGTAGAACTCGGCCGAGCTTCGCAGGCGGTCTCGCAGACATAGAGAACACAACATGCTAATTTCTCTAGATTCATCAACAACGAATGGGTCAAAGGTGTTGACGGCAAGACCTTCGAGACCATCAACCCGTCCACCGAAGAGGTCATCTGCTCCGTCAGCGAGGCCACCGAAAAGGATGTCGATATCGCCGTCGAAGCAGCACGCAAGGCGTTCGAGGGACCATGGAAAACCACCACCCCAGAACAAAGAGGCAAATACCTAGTCAACCTCGCCAACATCCTCGAGAAGAACGTTGATCTGTTGGCCTCGGTCGAGTCGCTGGACAACGGAAAGTCGTTTGGCATGGCAAAGGGCGACGTCGGAGCCGTTGTGGGTTGCTTGAGATACTACGGAGGCTGGGCCGACAAGATCGAAGGAAAGGTGATTGACACAAACTCGGATACCTTCTCATACACAAAGCAAGAGCCTGTAAGTTCACATGTGATGCTCGAAAATACTCGAAATTCGACTTACTAAATATTATTATAGCTTGGTGTTTGCGGTCAAGTTATCCCGTGGAACTTCCCATTGCTCATGTGGGCATGGAAGATTGGTCCCGCAGTTGCAACCGGAAACGTTGTTGTGCTTAAGACCGCTGAGCAAACTCCTCTTTCCGCGCTCGTGGCTGCTTCCTTCATCAAGGAAGCTGGCTTCCCAGCCGGAGTCATCAACATCATTTCCGGCTTTGGAAAGGTTGCTGGTGCCGCTCTCTCCTCCCACATGGGTGTTGACAAGATTGCTTTCACTGGATCTACCCTTGTTGGTCGTCAAATCATGAAGGCTGCCGCTAGCTCCAACTTGAAGAAGGTTACCCTCGAGCTCGGAGGAAAGTCACCAAACATCGTGTTTAACGATGCAGATATTGAGAACGCTATCTCATGGGTTAACTTTGGTATCTTCTTCAACCACGGCCAGTGCTGCTGTGCTGGTTCGCGTATTTATGTCCAGTCCGGCATTTACGATAAGTTCGTCGAGTCTTTCAAGGCTCGTGCTCTCCAGAACACAGTCGGAGATCCATTTGCCTCCGATACCTTCCAAGGTCCCCAAGTGTCTCAAGTCCAGTACGATCGTATTATGTCCTACATTGAGGCCGGAAAGAAGGAGGGAGCGACCGTCGAGACCGGTGGTGAACGTCATGGCACCAAGGGTTACTTCATCAAGCCCACTATATTCTCCAATGTTACTGAGGACATGAAGATCATGCAAGAAGAGATCTTTGGTCCCGTCTGCTCGATCGCCAAGTTCGAGACGGAGGAGGAGGTTCTCAAGACTGCTAACAACTCCATCTACGGTCTTGCCGCTGCTGTTCACACCCAGAACCTTAACACTGCTATTCGTGTCGCAAACAACCTCAAGGCTGGTACAGTCTGGGTCAACCAATACAACATGTTGCACTGGCAGCTTCCATTCGGTGGTTACAAGGAGTCTGGTATTGGACGAGAGTTGGGCGAGGCTGCCTTACATAACTATACCCAAACCAAGACGGTCTCTATCCGTTTGGCCGATGCGATATTTTAAAAGGTTTGAAAGCGAATGAATAAAGTAATGAAATTAAACTGGGACGGGGATTATATGTATATAATTAGTTTTGCGATGTCCTATCAAATTACTGTCCTGATTCTACCATCTGATTCATGAGCATCGTGTTGTTTCTTCCTAGTCCAATTGAAAGGGGGCCAAAAACTTCATCTACAAGTCTACTTACAATTCTAAGCTCATTCTCTTACCTATTGTACTCGCTGGGTACAAGTTGTTTGTTTTGGCAATACAATGTACATCTTTCAAAAAGGAGACCTCATTCTATGTATATTTCCACGTGACAAGCCAACTAGTACACAGATTCTATATAAAGTAGATAGTGACCCTTTAATTGGAAAAGACGGAGCCTTACGCTCAACTGCAATGCAATTTACCACACCTTTTGTTTAACGTGTGACGTTTTCGATTTTGTTTAGAAGATCCCCGATTCTGGAGAGCTGCCTCTACGGTGACTGATATCAACTAGACAGACACCTCAGTAGCTGCTAACGCGGTAGCACCTTCCAGAACATTTACAAGTATCGTTTATTAGTGGTTGAGCACTTGTCCACAAGTGTTCGATTCATCATCTGTCTCACAGCCTGAAGCAAAATCCTACAGCTCGTATCCAGGTGCGTGTTTTCCACAACTCATAATCCATCACCGCCAGCCGCCGTTCTGAAAGTCACGTCAACCCTTTGGATGGCGAGCTCGCAAACCACGATTATCCGACAGATGATGACCGACAGCACATATCGTGCCAAGATCCCAAATGCATCTTTGGGGCCGACGAAATTGGTGCTGGACAGGATGTACGTTCCGAGGATGATGTGGAAGATGATGAAGACGGGGAGGAACCAGGCGAGGAACGTGAAGCATCGGCTTTCGGGGATGACTACATATTGCAGCCTTTCTTCGGGCCCCTTGGGCCGCATGTCGAATTCTCGCCGCGTGTTCCTCTTCAGTATATTGTAAGCCCGCGAGATGGTGGACCATTGGATGGGTCTCATCATTGCCTTGGTCGTTGAAGCGAGTGTTGAGAGGCGTGAAGATTTGCCATCTTCATCGAGCTGCCGCACCCTCATGTTAAACACCACTCCTCCCATCACATGCACGATGACGCCGATGAGGGACCAGATCCTCGGCATGTATATGCAGTTTGGATTCACCGAGTTGACCGTTTGCAAGCCGAGGTGCCAGTTCAAAGTTGCGATGTTCGCAATGGCCGCGATGACGGCTGCGTACTCCAGCAGGACGAATAACCACCGCCACGCGCCCCTGGTGGGCTTGACATGCTGAGCGCCGACCCGTTCTCGGAGTATCTCATCTGGATTTTGATACTTTGAAGGCTCTCTCTGTGTAAATGGACGGCGATGCGGCAGCAAAAAGAAGCCCCAAGAGCCTTCTTCTTCCAACCAATGCCACAAAACACACCTCCTCGGAGCTGGTGCCAAGCACAGCAATAATTGTTGGAGTTATACCAAGTAAGACTTGGGAACTGGACAGTTGATATTGAATGTAGCAGCCGTCATCGTCATCAACGTGAAGTTACAAATCATCGAAATGCACAACAAGTCGTTCGTCGCAGGGTTTTCGGACTTCCTCTCCACCGGCGCAATACTCCTTTGGAATATCTTGCTTGCTGCAGTTTACCCTCCGACTTCAACCTATTAAGCACGTGGAGGCTTTTTTCTACGGGTTTGGACAAAATCCAACGTGGTGGTTGACGCTGGTTTTCATCGTCGTCTGCGTTCACGTGTTCGAATACACCGTCGGCGCTTATAGGGCATTTTTCCCAACAGGTACAGATGTATATCAAGAGTTGGGACAGGATCCGACCTATAAGATATGGTTTGAAGAAGCTGTTGTGTCTGGATCGCGGCAACGTGGGATGAGATATTCCGATGGACTGATAGACGAGGAAAATGGGTCAGATATCCAACTAGAGTGACTTACCTAGAATAAGATAAAAGCGGCTATATGGAGGCACCCAATACGACCGAGCAAGTGTCGATTTACTTCGAAAACGGGGCAAATCAGGCTCCTCGCCTAACATGCTCGTTGTATTTGTTGGAAATCAAGTTGATTGTATCAACTACATACCGGGCCTGGTGTTGATATAACGTTCAGAGCCCTATTAGAGCACGTGACTTCACCACATGACCATGATGAATATACATTGTAAATACACTAATAAATAAGAATAATGAAGTATTTTAATGACTGATATTTATACTTCCAATTCAGCAATTCAGCTGCTTATACAACCAATCAGCATTATCAAAATCATTCAACCTCTTCCCTCTTGTTATTTGACATATTATATAATATCTACGAGCAGTATTTTTATTGTTGGAGGGCGGGGTCATATTGATTCAATCCACTCGTAAGGAGCCAAGACTGAGTGAGAGGTTTATCGCCTATGCGAGAGGGGGTTGGTGTCATGGCATCATCACCACTTATTACACCAAGGCGCCGGTCGAGGTGCTTGTTACCCCAGAATTCCCATCTGTCAATCGGCATTGTCATCTGCTCTCTTTCTTATTGGAAAAACCCTTGTTTGGAGGAAGAGAGAATGCTAAGATTTATCGGTTCTGCTCCAAGTGCACTTCTCTCCATTATAGCCTTGGGATTGAAGCTGGGGGGTTTTTGGGAAGCTCTTTATCTGATAAGCGGGGTTCATGCTGGACGAGGTTTGCAGGTGACCTGTGAGCCCGTCTGTCATCTCACTCAGCACCACCATTTCTCCCCATCGTGGTTACATGCAGCTTGGACGGGATCATCCAATTGCACAAAGTGCAACTGCAGGCTGGGCACTTCTTAGGGTGGGAAGATGGGTGATAACGAGCTGGAGAGTTGAGCTAGGGTCCTTGCATCCCGTCCTTCGAAAGGGTAAATCACAAGAGGTAACCTTAAAAGGTGCCTTTATTGGTCTTTCCACACCGTCTGCTGTGTGATCCTCTCTTCTTCATCTTCTTCTTTTTTCTCAAATCGTCAGACTTTGAGATTTGAGCCGGAACCGTGCGGTATTGCAGTGATTCGAGCCCGTGAAGTTGTATCTCTGTGTTGTGAGGCTTGTCTATAGCTGGAAGAATTGGCTTTGAGAAGACGGAAGTGGTTGACCCCGCTTGGAGCTATCGTGAGCTGTCGTAGCTATGGCTCCTCTGCTCCGATTACTCTTGCTTGCTCTCCCAATTCGAGCTGCGCTGAATGATCAGATAACATGGTAAGATATCTAGCTATCCTATTATCATTGTTCTCCAAAGTTGTCAGTCTTGAGAATTTCTGAAAGCTATGTGCTGTGTTTGGTGCCCCATGTCGCTCAAGTTCCAATCTTTATATTTCTTCAATTTGATCCTGACTATCTCCAAGGGGATCTGTGGTCTTTACATACCATGGGGAGAAAACCCCCATCCTCTCTTCCAACGGCGACAAGCTTTCCCCTCTCGGCGCTCAGCAAATGCTCCTTGCTGGACAATCCATACGTAATCGATATGTCGTTCCCAACACCAATCAATCTTCCGCCAGCGCTCGTATTGTCAACCTGTCTACAAATAGTATTGATAACACTCAACTGAAAGTTGCGAGTACGAACATAGAATATGTGAGCGCTGGTGCAACTGCATTCATGGGGGGCCTGTATCCGCCGAGGGATGAGATAATTATTGACGACCAAACGAATTTAAGTAATGGCACTTTGATGCAGTATCCTTGGGATAACTGGCAGTTTGCCAATGTAAGCAATGGTCTCGGTGATTATCCTGAGAAGTTTGGCTAATGTACCTGCAGATTGGGACTTTGTCTTTGCTAGATTACAACTATATCTGGTATGTTGTACACTTTTTAGATTATCCCAAGATATTCTAGTCGAGAAAGATCATCTAATGAGTTCAGGATTGCGGGAAATGAGGATTGTACTCTTTACGACACAGCAACAATGCAAGCCCTCAATTCGGACGCATACGAAGCTGAGACATCACGATTATCCGCCTTCTACGACTCCCTCAAACCCGGTAACCACACCGTTTTTGAGCAACTAAACCCAGCCCTGGTGCATTATTACAACGCTTATCCGCTCTATGAATACGCACTTTATCAATACAATCACAATGTCACCATTTTTGAATCCCTCGCTGCAGATGACCTCGCTCAGTTGCAGTTTTATGCCTCCCAACAGCAATTTCAACTCAACACCCCTACTTCTATAGGTACTCTTCCTGCAATCTCAGGTGCAACACTTGCATCTAGAGTCTTGCAGCAACTCAGACGCGTTATAGACTCGTCAGGAAGATCCACAAAAATGTTCTTATACTTCGGTTCTTACGAACCTTTCCTAGCTTTCTTCGCCCTTTCAAATCTCTCCGTTGGTCCTGCAGCATCGAGATTCACATCTCTTCCTCAACACGGGTCACTAATGTCCTTTGAGCTCTTTTCCATTGCGACCGATGACTCACAGACCCCACCCTTCCCTACTTCCACCGATGATCTATGGGTTCGTTTCTTCTTCCGTAACGGCACGGATGACGACGAAATTTTAACGTCTTACCCCCTGTTTGGGCGAGGAAATAGCGAGACAGATATGAAATGGTCTGATTTCGCGAAAGGCATTTCCGATTTTGGACTACTTCAGGTTGGAGATTGGTGTTTGAGTTGTCAAACCTCAAATATTTTCTGTGCGGCAGCAATCGATAACCAAGCAGGGAACAGTACTTCTGCACCCGTCACCAAGTCCAAGAAAACACTGAATCCTGCAGTAGCAGGTGTTATTGGTGCTATTGTCGCCCTTGTAGCCCTAGGATTGGTCATTGGACTATTAGCCCTCCTCGGGTTTCGAATGCAGAAACGAGAGAAGAGAGCTGGTGATGCTGGAGGGCTTGGTGTTCTGAAGAGGACAGGTAGCGGAAAGGGGTTCAAGGGTGCAGAGAAGCTGCCTAGTGATACGGATCTGCGTCTAAAGGGTGGAGCAGGAGCAAGTGTTATTAGACATGAGAGGGTGGGCAGTTGGGAATTGCATGATAGTCCGAATGGGAAACATTCAAGTCTCGATAAGGAGATCGAGGCAGGAGCGCCTGGGTGGAGGAGAGGAAGTGAGGATGGGATTGGAAATGTAAACCCGTTTGGGGATCCGGTCAAGGCAGCTGACCAAGTTTAGTGTGGTCTCTGGTTTTTCCCGGCGCTACGGTTGAGAAATGGAGTTCGATGTGAAATATTGGGGACGTGGCGTAAGTTTTGGATTTGGTCTGGATTGGAAATATGATATACATGATCTAGAGATACCCGTTCTTGTCATTCACTAAATGGTTATACACCCTAAGAGCACTACAATCGCTCGCATGTAAAAATTATACAACACAAATGATGTATTCAATAAACGTGTGAGATATCGCCCATACAGAGCCAGTTTACTCGAGAGAAAAACAATTCTTCACATAACAACTGCCAAATTATTACAAAATGCCATCACGAGATTACTTTCAATTAGACAACATTCAGACCTCTGCATCCTTTATTCAATTAAGTATTATGTCTGCTAACCTATTAATATTACGCAAATGATTATGACGCAAAGCAGTGGACGGGAAAGAGCCAAGCCGAGTACACCATTGACGCAATTCCAGCATAAAGTTCGCTAGTGGAAAGGATTGCCATTTGCTAGGTAATATCACGCCTTTATGTGTCTCCTCTTTTCCTGAGTACGTGGGATTGGCACACTGCATCCAATTAATACTAAAGTTTTTCGCAGAGTATAAAGACTGTGTAGCACTTTCTAAACTCGCGACATGTTTGTTCCTCTTTACCTGAAGTTTCGAAATCTTTTGTTCTCTAACCATCCACTTTCAAACCATAGCGTCTTATTTATTTGAATATAATACCTAACTCATCCACAGCTCTTCTCTTACGAGAACCCAGGCTGACTAAATCCTGACTACACAAAATGCATATCCATAACTGGTATTTTTCAAAGCTAGCGACTATCTCCCTCCTCGCCTCTCGCGCTTCGGCAGACTGGAGATATAAATCGCGACCCGATCTCTCTCCGCCAACGCTCAACATCACCATCCCGGCCTCCGCCCACGTTTCTCCAGGCTATCTTTTCCTCGCGCCCTTCTCCGGCTATCCTGAAGTTTCCTCTGGGCCTGGTAGTACCCGTCATGGCCCCCTCCAAGCCGCTCCGTATATCTTCACCGACACCGGCGATTTAGTATGGTCCGGCTTCACGTTTTTCAGCATCTGGGCTACGAATTTCCAGGTGGTGCGATGGAAGGGAAGGGATGTGCTGGCGTCGTTTGAGGGGAGCCATAATGCTGCTTATGGACATGGCCAGTTCGTTAGATTTCCATTTTTATCTTCTCCCTGCTTTACGGTGAATAGGCGGCCTTGCACTCGTATTACTACAGTGCAATTTTTTCAAAAGATCAAAACTGATCTAATTCTTTAAAACTGTTTGCACAATGCAGTATCCTCCAAAATTGATCTCAGCTCTCAATTTTGCAGGTTTTAGTTTTTGCAAAGTATAAAAGGGGGAAATCTGACACTCTATATGTTCTTAGTGGCCACACGACCATCTTGAATGAGAACTATGAGACTATCAGGGAATTGAGGGCTGGTAATCATCGATTGACTGACAAGCATGAGTTTCATGTCATTAACGAAAAGACGGCGCTTATTCAGATATACCATCCTGTGCCGTGGAACTTGTCAGCGTATGGAGGGAGTGAAGAGCAGCAGTGGATCGTTGATGCTAGGTTTCAAGGTAGGCTGTGGTATTCTATCTCCAGTGGATTGTTAGAGAGCTGATTTGGTCCAAAACAGAGCTGAATATCGAGACGGGCGAGGTGTTGTATGAGTGGAGTAGTCTTGATCACGTTGATCCTTCTGGTATGTTCCGAACTGCTAGTCCTGTCTAGACACCAAGCTAATGCCTCCTATCAAGAGGCGTATCTTCCTTTGAATCCGGGACAGGCTGGATCTGGTTACAGTAGTTCAGACGCTTGGGATTATTTCCACATTAATTCCGTCGACAAAGATTCTGAAGGTATCCCCCTCCCTCTTACAATCTTGCAAGACGCCCTCTGATGCATCTAAGGAAATTATTTGATCTCAGCACGCAATGCTAACGCTGTGTACAAAATCAACGGCACGACAGGCTCAATCATCTGGCAATTATCGGGGAACTCCACAGACTTTAAGCTTGGCAAAGATGTTGAGTTCGCTTTTCAACATCATGCACGCTTTGTGTCAAAATCTGCTGACGGAAAGAAGGAAATTATCAGTCTATTTGATAATTCAGCTCATGGAACTGAAAATGGCAAAGGGAAGGAAGTACATTTCTACAAGTACTCACGGGGAAAGATTATAGAAGTAAATACTGAGACTTGGGAAGCCACTACAATCCAGGTACCATCCATCCCCCACATCTCTCCACCAGATTATCGAGCTCTAATGCATGGTTTAAGGCGTTTAATCCACCAGATAACCTCCTCGCCAAATCTCAAGGCTCAACCCAACTCCTCCCCAACGGCAATGTTCTCGTAAACTGGGGTTCCGAAGGCGCAATCACCGAATACACTTCAGACGGCAAACCCGTGTTCCATACCTACGCAGATTCCGGCGCACTCGGCATCGGCGTGCAAAATTATCGCGGGTTCCGCTTCAACTGGACGGGTATTCCTAATGAAGCTCCTGCCATAGTCGTTCTCAAAGATGACAAGACTTCAAAAACCAGCGTTTATGTGTCGTGGAACGGGGACACGAGGACGAAGAGCTGGCGGTTTTATGAGGTTGGTGATGATAATAAAATTAGTCAGATTCTGGGACAGGTGAAGCGAGAGAGCTTTGAGACGGTTTTAGATATTGGCACAGAGGAGGTTGGTAAGGTTCAAGCTGACGCGCTAGATGTAGAGGGAAAGATACTAGTTCGGACAGCAAAGGTGAAGCTGGAAACATTGATTCATGAATATAGGAAGCCAGAAAAGACGCAGCAGAAGCATTTGGAGCGAGAGCCGAAAGGTATTTTAGGATGGTTGACGTTCAAAGGACAGAAATTTTTTGGAGACAATGATCTCTGAGCTGGCAGTGTGGTAAAAGCTTTTTGTCTTTCATGTTCTGAAGTAGAACCGAGTAGTGCGCTACAGCTTGATGTATTTATTGATTAAAACAAGTATCTGGCTGATAATCATGAATCTAAAGTCATAGTTACCACCTGTCGTTCCAAAAATCAACGGAGTTGAAGTTCTTTTTTATTTCGAGCAATCGGGTACAGTTTGAATATAAAACTCAAGCACATAATATCTTGTCATTCCGATCTGTTGAGTACATTCTGAACCTAACAGTCACTTTAAGATTAATTGCAGAGACCTCTTCTTAGATCGATCTGTTAGATGACAAATTTTCAGCAACCTGAAAAGAGGGAATCTCAAGCTGTATGGTTAAATCAGTCTTGATTTCTATGTCCACATGAGCTTTGACCCCTTCCCACATGCGACTGCCGAAAAGCTCGCTTAATTAAAGGGGGCTTTACAGCTTTTAATGAGTTGCCCCTCTTTGTTACCCCCACTCCGTCCGATGAACTTGCTAGGCAAAAATAAACATTCCGAGACTAAAAAATTGGTTGTAAATCAGACTAGGAGCTGTGTATGAAGGCTATTGTACGTTCCGGTTTTCTGATTCTTTTGATACAGCAGCATAGTAATTTGAAGGATCTCAGCAATACCAAAGCCCTTTCATATTTAATCTAATGACTTGGCGAGCGTCATCCCAGTGTGTCAATAGAAAAGTGGACGCATTCCGCTACTTTTTATCCGGCCGAGCTACAAGCGGGGTTGTCAGACCCCACGGTTAGATCATGGTATAAACACTTCATTTCCCACTTCCACTCCTGTAAAAATCAAAGCCCCGTAGTCAGTAGTTGTATATTTGATTTTGTTTGAGTATATCCAATATGGCACACGTTCACCAAAGACCTCCTTTCAGGGCCGAGCATCTTGGCTCGCTACTTCGTCCCAAAGACTTCCTCAAGCAACGTGCAGCCTTTGAGAATAAGGAATTGAGCCGGGAGGAGTTGACAAAGGCCGAGGACAAGTCAATTGCAGAGGTTTTGAAGGTACAGACGGATGCTGGCTTCAGTGCGGTGACAGATGGAGAATACAGGTAGAAATATACATCTATAACATAATTACAAGCCCTCGCTTACATGTGTAGACGTGCTGTATTCTGGGGTACATTCTTCGAGGAGCTCGAAGGCATGACCGAGATCCGAAACCCCTCCATGGACCTCTTCCGTCCTTACGTTCCCGATATTGCTGGATTCATCGAGAAAGGTCACAAGCCAGGACAGTCCTGTATCTGCACCGGAAAGATCAAGCACAAGGGAAAGAGCACGCTGGTAGACCAATTCGAATACTTGAAGACCCTAACACCCAAGGAGAAATGGGGAGAGATCAAGTTGACTATGATTGCGCCACCATGGTATCATTTGCGGTACAAGGACGGGATTGCGTTCCCGGCAGATGTTTACGCGAGCGACGCTGAATACTTTGCGGATATATCAAAGGCTGTCAGTGAAGAGCTGGACATTCTCTACGCTGCTGGTGTAAGAAATGTGCAATTTGACGACCCCAATTTCGCTTGTAAGTTGCTGATCCCCTTGTATATATCAGTGCTGACTGTCAGACTTCTGCTCCGAGAAGATGATCCAAGGATGGGCAGAGGACAAATCAAACACCAAAACTCCAGATGAGCTATTAGATGTTTATATCAAGTCTTACAACGACAGTATCGCCAAGCACACCGAGAAAATACACTTTGGATTACACATCTGCCGAGGAAACTTCATGGGATCTCGTCACTTCTCGGAAGGAGGATACGATCGCATTGCAACCAAGCTCTTCCAGGACTTAAACGTCGCCACATACTACCTCGAATACGATACTCCCAGGGCTGGCGGGTTTGAGCCACTTCTCAACCTTCCAGCGCACAAGAATGTCATTCTGGGTGTCATCACGTCCAAGTTCCCTGAGCTCGAGGACAAGGAGAAGATGAAGGAGCGTCTGCTTGCCGCGGCTGACGTGATTGCCAAAGGCGCCGGTCAGACCCGAGAAGAGGCTCTTCAGAGAATGGGAGTTAGTCCTCAGTGCGGATTTGCAAGTCACGAGGAGGGTAACTTGCTAGGTTGGGAGGATATGAAGAACAAGCTTGCTTTGGTAAGAAGCATTGCTGATGAAGTCTGGCCAGGAGAGCCATAGTTTTAGCGTCTTTAATATAGTCAAAAGTTCAACATCAGAGGAATCTAATCATGATTTAACATCATACTGCTTTAATTATTAGGTTTACGATTTCTCAAACGGAGCGAAGCAAGAAGAGCTTAATATTGTTCATCGGGAATCTCGATATTATTGCTAGGTCTAGAAACCCTCCCACAGACCAGGATAATAAAAGCACTTTCACTTGTTTGATGCTGTATCGAATACTAGGCTTCTAATATGTCTAGCAAATTGAAATATAAAGAGCTTGATCGTTATTGCGGTGACTGTTAAGTATACAATGTATTTTGTAGATAGAAATATGTGAGGGTTCACCAGTTACTCCTGCCTAGGCCATATGTATATTGGTATATTTGCACGGTCGTAGCCTTTCTTGTCCAGGCACTTTGGTCATCATATGAGAGCCACACACGTGCGTGATTCTCTATAAAATAATACCTGAAGAGCCCAATCTCGATTTCGGTATCAAAACCCTCGATTCACACTCACGTTCTAAGTTTTTATAGAGAATCACGAATACGTGGATCTCGAAAATAGCAAAAGTGTCTGAAGTTCAAATACAGACGTGTGCCACCTAATATGGCGAGAGAGCTAAGCTACCGTCGTCTTGTAAGGAGACCTCACACTTATTGACTCTCTCACCTACACCGCTAAGCCCTCTCCAAACCAATCCAAGACATCGTATTGATTGCATCTCATCTGGGAAATTCAATTTCAGGTCCTTTTGAATAGTTATAAAACCACGTCTTCCTCCACGCACGGTATATTGTTTATCCTTTTCACAAGATTCGCAGTATAAGCATGATAGTGCGAGGAGGGCCGAGCAAGAAAACTTATCTTTTGAGGAACTTTAAAAAAATCACCGCGAGGGATTTACTGTTGTCAAGTCTGTATGATACAAAAGAAAGGGCGATGGAAGGTTGCTGTGCCGTGTCATCAGACAAGGAGATCAAGTACGATGCGCCGAAACTTCTTCTCGGTTTGCTACGTGGACGGGCTAAATCTATCACTGCATCTGTGCTCCATTCTAACTTTTGTAACACTTGGACTCAGTCCAGGATCTAAAGACGGAAAGACCGAAATAAGCAAATTCAGACTCCATATCAAGCTAAGCACTTCAAATCCGGAGACCCAACCAACTCTCCTGCCCCCGTCCGAAATCTCAGCGAAACCTTCCGCTCGCCCTCTCCAAGCCCAGCCCTCTCCTTGTGCCCTTCTCCGCAAACGCAGGTTCGAGCCCCATGCCATCCGCCGAGACACCCACCGGCGCCCACCTCTCCTCTCTCGCGCCCAATAATCTGCTCTCCTCGTCCAGGTTCGGCGCCTCGTCTTTAAGCACTTCGACTACTGTGATCGATTCCTCGCTAGACAAGACAAAACAAGGTCAACTGCGGTTACTTCACTACATATGCTTTTGAAGCAGAACAGGAAAATGGTCAGGGGGGGGAGAACTTACTTTGCATCTTGTACGCTGCCGACGAGAAGATGCAGGTCGGTGAACTGGTCGAAGGTTGCTCCGAGAGCAGGTCTGATAGTGTTGGAGGCGAAGACGGATGTGAGATGCGGTTTCTTGGGTTTATCTATTACCACAGATCAGTTTTGGCGTTTTGGCTTTTGCTCTTGAGATCTGAAAATCGATTTTCGAACTGAAAGATGCCGGGGCAGGAATAGCGGAGGAGGATCATATACCTGAGTGACTAGTGTTTATCAAGGCGATTGTTCGGAGGATCGTGAGAATATTTGAGTCGCGAGAGAGACGGACTAGAGTCCGTGCTAGAATATGAATTAGCCGGTGAATCAAGGTTACTAAACCAAAAAGATATGAGGACGACTACTTACCAAGAGTGGCCAAAAGATCATATGCTACAATACCTGTGTCAGGAAACTGTCATATTTAGCAGAGACCAGAACATACCTTCACTCTTGCTGCTAGATAGCAGAGCATTAATCAGCACTCCCAAATTATCCACAAACAGAATCTCAATCTCGCTTTCCTTCACGCGTTCACTAACAGAGCCCAGCACCTCCCACAGCCCCATAATATCAAACACCGTATCGATGTCAACCATCTGCAGGCATTTCATGACCCTCTCCTCGAGCTGATCCGGGTCGATGTTTCCGTTAGGTTTTGGCTCCCCAACCCTTAAAGCCGCGAGGATGCGAGCTCGGATGATGTTGGAGAGCAGCTGGACGGAAAAGTTGCCAGAGACGTCGATGACGTGCGCCTTTCGAGATGCAGAAGAAGGGGATGATAGGTGGGATATTACTACTGAGGCAATGGAGTTGTATGCGATCTGTGAGATGTTAGAAACGGTGGTTCTCAAGGTAAGTTGTTATCTGCTCTGTTCAAGTATCATTGGGGGAAGAATGTAGCTTTCATATTGTAACACCTCCACAGAAGCATATAATTCATTGATCACTTGACTTACCAGGCGTCCTGATTCATCTATCCCATTGATTCCCACGACAATGCCCCTCTCAAAACCACCTCCTCCAAGCACGTGATCATCTATCTCAGTGCACCCGGTGCTGACCCTGTCTCCATGGCTGGCAAATCTGGTCCTTGCATGGAGCTCGTTTTGGAGGAGGACTGAGCCGAGGATAGGTAATGCAGGCTGGGGTGCATTATGGTCTTTTTCTGGCATGGTGGGTAATCTCTAAGGAGGTCAGCTACTACGCTAGAACATGTCTAGAGAGCTTCAACACTGTTGCGTGGCTAGAGGTGGGAGCAGGATTCACATAATTTACCTGGTAGAGACGAGGATATATCGTCTTCAAAGAGTTAAGCGACCAAGTTACATATTATTCGTTGATAGTATCGGGCGAAAAGAATGTTGTTTGAGGAGAATTGTGGTGCATTCTCACGTCGAAGGCAACATGATTAATTAGCTTAGATCTCCGTCCAAACAAACCTATGAATCACAGTCCTATAGCTACCCTACTTAGAAACAAAGCAATGGCTTGACCTGCGAATAGCTTCAATTCCAACGCAAATGCATTCCAATACGCGTGACTGAGGTAGTCGGGCGTCACGTGCTAAGGTCTAGACCATTCTGTCCCTTCAGTGTGATCAGGTCACCTCAGGATTCTGCAATTCCACCAAACTCTGCGCTGCATCGTGCAATAAAACCATGTTTCACGCAAGCAGCATCACCAGCTTTCCCATCACATCTCAGATAAACCTTATAGGGAACTTCCGCCGGTTAGTGTCGTGAAAAGTTGCAACGGGACACGATGCGGTGGACTTGGCTCGTTGTTGGACTTCGGAACATGACACCAACCTAAGCCCTTTGTGGAAGAATTCACGTCTATCAGCTCAGTACGACATGCAACAAAAGAGAGAATGAGAGACGAAGGTTGCACGCCCGGGTTTGAGCAGCTGGATGAAGGCGTGGTTCTGCGCCAAATAGTACCGGGGGAGCATAAACCTGATGTGTATTTGTTCAGGGGTGAGGACCACGGGCGAAGCAAGGTCAGAGTCTGGGATGACCACCACACGATCCGTCTCGATTATGGTAACACATACGCGCCGTTCAGTATCACGCTGGCTTCACAGAGAGGTTCTATGTTGTTTTCCTCGGGTTCTCTTGCGCATTCGAAAACATCCATCGTCATTCTTGTTCGCCGGCCGGCCTCCCCGACTAACTTTGCGTTGATGGTCGTCTAAGTTCACACAGTTTGAGCCTCACGCCGGATGCATGTTCTAGACCCTCTATCCCATCTGGGACGAAAAGTGAGTGCTGATCAGGTATAGACGTGCAACAAAACCTTCTTCGCTCCTCTGCCGCACGTATTCATTCGCTGGCTGCTTTGAAAAGAGCAATTATTTAATTTGCAATCCGAACCCGAGGCGTTGCCTGCAATCCTGCCAACTTTGCCCTCGCATATGTGCAAAATCAGGGTTGTGTAGAATCAATGATCGACGTACCCGTCCCCAGGATATCTCCATTCGTCCATGTCCCGATCCCCGTCTAAGATGAATCGAACAGAAAAAGCAACTGATCAACTGTCGACGTGCAACAAAACCGAGCACCTGCGGGCCGTTTTATTGATTGTGTACGGTTGCAGACGGTATTTCCGAACCAAGTTTGGGTTTCTTCATCGTCCAAACCTTGAATACCCTCGCTTAGCACGCTGGACCCTAGAATCAGGATCGATCAGCCCTTTCTCTGGCATGCAACAAACATCTTTAGCGCTGCGGTTATTGGATCGTGGGCTGTAGGCAAGACCGTAAAACAAATTAGATGAATTAGATAGATTGGATCACCTTGGTGGTTTGGTGGTTTGCAGCTCGTGGTTCGGGTCACATTGGAGGGGAGCATTCGGGTGCATCGGAATGCACTCCCACCCACGTTTTGTTACTGTCCGGTCCAGTAGCGGTTCCAGCATCTAATAGACCCAGCCACCGCAGGATCATCCATTGCGTGCATGTGCGATGTGCGACAGAACTCTCTCTCGTTTTCTTTACCTTCTGTATCCAGCGCCGAAAAGGCAAACTAGCTTCCATGAACGTGTCACTGCAAAACTCTATTCGGACGCTCCCCACCAGATTCCAGACAGAGAGACCGCAAGCTTGGCATTCCACCAGAAAGTGTGTGCGGTATTGGTATTGCCCAAACCACCACCACCATCACCAGAGACGCCCATCTGTGCCTGAGTCATCCACGACCGTTGGACGATCTTGGGTTCGACGTGCAACAAAAGTCTAATTGGCGATGCATTCCTTTCCCGGGATGTCAAGTGAACAGACCGAGTGGTCCCACGGCGTTTGACGAAGGGACCCCGAATTTGCATGGCTGCGTTTCGGTATTGGCGTCGCAACTTTACCTCAACTTGGTCAGGCACGGCACCAGCGCAGCGCTGGCTCGGGATCGGCGCACCAGAGGTTACCCGCCGGGTTTGCCGCGTCTAACCCCTTCGGCCGCGAGCAGGTGGTGATCGCAACTTTGTCGACACGCAACAAAACATGTTGCTTGTGCAAGGACGCTGTGGGAGATTGGTGGAATCATGCAGGTGTCTGGCATTGGCAGCACTCACGATTCATTTCCATGACCCGCGCGTTGTGAAAGTTGCGAGTGGCGCGCCCGGGCGTCCGATTCTGGGGGACTTCCGCGCTCGTCGTGACGGTTCGAGGACTGGATGAGGATGATCACCACCTTGTGCGATGTGCGTCAAAAGCTGGCGAGGGGAAGCTGCCTCCATACGCTGTGCTCTTTGGCTCGCACCCTCCCGGCCTGGTATTGCACACTTGGTATATAGTTAGGATACAGTTAGCATACAAGTATAACTCCACACTAACACTACCAACGCTGTACGGTATTGTAGAGGGCTTTACGATACTGTACTTGCGTCTGTGCGGTACTGGAATATACTGTGGGCTATACTATACTATACTATACTATACTAGGCTACATACTTTATATTTTACTATCTACTATGTATTATAATATATATTAAATACTATATACTATGCTGTGCTATGCCGTACGGTATTGTCCTGTATCGCATCGCATCGCATGGCATGGTATACTATACAGAATCTTGGCCCCCCCAGCCAGCCCCAACGGTCTAGATGCATCCACGGCATGCTGTGTCGAACGATGCTCGCGAAGATCAACGGACCCGATGACAAGCGACCCCATCATCATCACTTGCTGGCTGGTCAGGCTGTTTCTACTATGTCTTGCTGCTTTTCCTTGGACTGACTCTGCTTGTGTCCCCGATCTCCTATAGGCTCGTTATACCGTCGCGTCCGGTTTCCTACTGTTTCGCCCTGGCTTTTCCCACGTTTTTGACAGTCCGCCGCCGCCCAGATCCAGCTTTCGTCTGTCTGACTCTGGCTCTGGCTCTGGCTCGATCGCAGATGACCTTGCCTAGAACGCAGAGGGATCATCGTGTCGACACGCAACAAAACCCTCTCGAGGCGCAACACCCGCGGGATCTTACTTGTCGACGTGCGATTTTACCTGGGAGCGGGCCGTTGCTGTTCTGGAGAGGTTTAATTTAAAAGTATCGTCGCATCTGGGGGAGGGGGCTCTAGACCTCTCCGTGCTGGCGAGCCTGGGTAGCTGATCAGCGGTGCGAAAGGCAACAGAACTCACGGCTGCCGTCTGCATCGCCATCTTATTCGTGGCCGCCGTGCGATCTGGTCGCGTTGCCAGCTCCGTAAATCCAGTCTCGACTTTTGCTGCGAAGTGCAACGAAAGATGGCCGGTGGGCAGCGCAGCGGGATGACTGGTTACCGGTATTTGCTGGTCCTGTGGCATTTCCTCCTTGCGGATCGTGGTTTTATTAGATGTCGTGATGAGCGAGTCTGTGATGATTAGTCTGTATAAATTTGGACTTTACTACCTGGGCTGTGTTAATTGGGTTTGGCTACTTGGTTTCTATCATTTATTGTTGATTACTTGGTGACTATACTTTACCTCTATACTTAGTCTGTACCACCTACTCTGCATTACTTCACTTAGTCTCTTACAACATAACCCACTTCTAAGTGATAGGATTAGCAAGGACTGCACAGTGCAGCATTATTTCGAATGCTATGCAAGCAGCGGGGGCTATGGTAAACTTTCGCACAAGTCACAATGGTCTCATTGTACGGTAGAAAATGCGTTTGTAGACAGAGTATATGATACAATGGCTATGAAGAAACTCATCAAGTACCAGCAAAACACAAACCCCAAGCAGTCCCGAGCCACCTCTGACCATGCCAGCCGCCCAATTCAACGGCAAGTCTTGGACAGCCAAAGCCTCACGAAGTAAAAGTCCTCCTACCAGATGTGTTATATTAAAACATGAAGCCGTCCCTGGTACCGTACCGTTCACTCCCTCATGCTTTACCCACCACCGCGATCCAGACCGCATCTCGACGTGCAACAAAGCAACGACCAAACCTCCAGGCTCATTCATAGCCACCCCCTTTCACCACCGCAATCATCATCCAACCTCCTCCCCCTTGATCCAGAATCAATAACCCATGCCCCCCGTTGGACGATCGATCCTCCTTTCCTGGTCGTTTCCCCCCTCGGATGAAACCAGCCTGGTCCACCATCTACCCAAAAATACCTTTCTCGTCCCATCACGCACGTCTGATAAGCTTTGCCCTTTACCTTTCCGCCCTCGTTTCCGTTTTGCTTGACTCTTCCTCTTCCTCTTCCCTTCCTCCAACGCTGTTCGTTTCATCTACAGCAGCGCAGAATCCATGGACCATTCTAGACCCCCCGCCCCACCACCAATCAGCAGCGCCGCAGCGCGTTCATCAACGACGATCACAGCTTGACGACGTGCAACAAAAACCAAAAAAAAGAAGACCATGCGGACCAAGACGACCGTTGTGGTGCCGGGTTGGGATTTTTTATACTTTTGCTCTATTGCTAGCTTTTGCGTGTAGCATGATCGGTGTCGTCTTTCTTCTTCTTTTTTTTCCCACCCCTCCTCCAAACGAGCGAGAAAGATGGGGCTTGGCAATCACAGTTGCTCGAGCTGCGGGCGATCTCTGGGATAAGATTATCTCCACGTGATGATCATCAATCCCCCGGCTCCATAATTACGTTTTGATTTGGTTTATTTGATTTTATTTTTCCTTTAGGCGTTGCTGCAAAATGGCCATGCCAGGAGATCTACGTGGAAAAGCCGGCATCGCATGTTTGATGCGAACGGAGATGATCCCCGTGTGTGCGAAGGATGGGCCCAATTTATTGCTTTAAAAAAAAGGGGGTCTTCCATACTTAAAACTTACTTTGGTAGAGAGCGGGTTGTGGCAAATGCCATGGTCTGCTTTGGGCTTAGGAGAGAGAGAGACAAGTACCAAAGAGGTAGGGAAGGAAAAAAAAGAAAGAGGGCGATCTAACGGTGGGAAAAAGATAATCGGTGATAATCAGAGATAGTCAGAGATAGTTAGCGGAAAAGGAGAGGATGGGGAAATAGGGATGACGATCTGGTTTGGGCCTTTCTCTCTCTCTCTTCCCCCATTTGGCCCTGGGTGTTGGTCTGTTGGAGGGATTCAGTAGTAAATAGCTAGTACAAGTATACTGTACAGTAGGCAAAGCAGCCAGCGAGCACCGACCGAGCAGCAGTAATAATCCAGGGCAGTTTTAGCCCACCCACCGTACGGGGTACGGCAATGTATACCGTTACCACGCCGTCTCGTATTGCCAGAAACTGAACGCAGATCAGCCTCTAGAACCGATGATCCGTCTGGCTGCGACGTGCAACGAAAAATCACCATATAACCATCGCAGCCCAGCGTGGGGATGGGGGTTGTGATAGGGTGGAAGATGCTTGGATGAGCGTCTGGCCCCCGGTAAAGAGGTCTTTTTTTCCTTTCCCTTTTTTTATATTTAATCTTTTGCGAGAAAACTAAAGGTTTGGGGCGAGGGCTGGCGGTGGTGAGAGGTGGTGAGAGGTGACGTTGAGATTGAGATTGGGAATGTCGAGCACTAAGAACAGCACTGAACGAGTCGAGTCATCCATCTATGTTCCCTCGCTTTGAATAGTTTTCATACCAACCAATCAATACCGTACTGCACGAGTCTTTGATATTTATATGAGCATGAACATGCCAAAAGTGGGCACCTGGTTTGGTTAGGTTGGGTTTGGTGTGATTTTACTGTACTTTGCAGTACAATACTTGAAAAATGTACCTGCGAGCGTGTGTGGTGCTTTACTGTATGAACCCGTACGTAGGTAGGTAGACTCAATTCATGCGCTCGCTTGTTTGCTCGCCCGCTTCATATCATCATAGCTCGTTCGCTGGCTACCCAAGCAAGCAAAGCAAAGCAAACAATCACATAAAACGCTCTCCTAAGCCAGATCCGGCAGGTATCAACATGTAGGCATGCAACAAAAAGGCCCTCCTCTGCCTCTCTTCGTCTCATCTCATCCCATTACGCCTATATGTCCTCAGCTGCTGCCTCAACCACCCCCAGCATTAGCCATTTGGCTTTTGACCTGCGCGAGGCATGGCTGAATGTACACGACGGGGTGGGTGGTGGAGGCTAAGGCTAGATCGACTGTTGTCAAGCTGCAATGGGTGATCTGTAGCGACTGGGCGGCCGGGCTAGGTTGCTGTAAGGGCGCGAGTCTTAAAGCTGACTCGGTTTTTCTATTTTGGCGTGGGAGCACTGGATGGGCGGGTCGAAGTGGCATGTCAGTGAGTTTTGGGGGTTTGCGCTAAGGTGCGGTAGGAACTAATAAGTAGGATGGATGGATGGATGTACAGTACTGCTGTACATACTGTAGGAGGGTTTGCGATTTGCATCAAGGGCTGATGCGAGAGGTGATGGGACGGGGGGGAGATGGGTCCGTTGGTACAGTACTGTACTGTATTTGGCTCACGATAGGGGGGGAGTTTATTAGATAATCAATGATGATTCTTTGCTTGGAATAGTGACTATTTGACGTTAGGCAGTAGATGGACAAGACTTTTAATGTATTTCTCTGCTTAGGAAAGTGACTCGACTCGACTCGACTCGACTCGTTGCGAGTAGGTAATTAGATACTCAGTGATGTTTCTTTGCTTGGGAAAAGTGACTTTATTGAGGGCGGAGGTAGGTAGACAAGACTATTAGTGGTATTGGTCTGCCTGGAATATTGACTCGTTGAGAGGGGAGCAAGTGTGGAAAGTCAGCTTCCTATTCTGCTGATGCTGATGCTATTGCTGGTGTTGTTGTTATTGTTGTTGTTGTTGATGTTATTGCTATTGCTATTATTGTAACTGTCCATCAACCGCAATCCCATCTCTTCGCCCACCTCCTTACCTCCTTTACCATAAACACCATCACCATCATCCCCATTCCACCACTTCCCCCGTACTTCCCACCCGCAAACCTACTTCCGCCGCGCATCCCCATCTCCATCTTCCCGACGACCAGTGGCTGGTGGTTCGTCCGTCTTCTCCCCTCCGACACACCACCGTACGCCATGGCGCCCACATGTCTTTTTTTCCCACGCTTCCCACGCGACAGTCTTTCCCTCTCCTTTTTCGCTCCCGCAAACCCGGGCGTGGGAACCAGCACGCGACGCTGTGAGTGGTGAGTGGTGGTGCGGCTGGACTGGGTTTGGGCGTAGGCTGGGCGGTGCTGGGCGGTGCTGGTCTAGACCGACGGATCAGCCTTCACGACCCGGGGCTGATCGTCGGACAGACAAGCAACAAAAAAAACCAGACAATCTTTCTGTGATGTGCTGGTTGGCAAGCTGGGCGACGGAGAGCGAATCGATCATGTATCCTTGGTGCTTGGTATGTGATATGTGTCCTTGCTGGTGTCTGCTCCAGGGCTGAAAAGGATGGAATGAGTCGGTTGGGTTCGTGGAAATGCTAATAATACGTCAGGAGAGTTTGGATGCTGGCACAGAACATCAATCACGTGGAGGAGCAGAGACGTGGTGTGGAACGGTTGAAGTCCCTACTGGACGCAGTCGTCTCGAGCTGTGTTGTATTCAGAGAATGTGCTTCTGGGGAGGAAAGACGTGTCTGACATATTAAGGGGCATATAACCGTGATGAAGAAGTATCATTCATATCAGGTTCACATAAAAGTCCAACCAATCTGCTAATTTCCTGTATGATTACAGGTACAGTCACAATAACTCGAGCTGTATTGTTAGCGTCTACACGATGCTAAAAGCTAATTGGTAAGCATAGCTGACAGCTCTTTATTAAAAAGAACATGTGGAAGAAACTGCCCTAGAAACTTAACTTGGATGTGGAAGTTGCTCAGGAAAGAGCCTTATCAAGTGCCCACCAAACTCTATGCGGCACTGCCATCCAAGCTTAGCATTCTTTCTAAGGAAGTATGAATCTGTCAGTATGCATTTGACCACGTAGTCAGAATGGTCTTTGGTAAGAGTGGCTTCTGAGATCGACGATGGAGAAACAGAACGAGGCGAGAAGCATGCAGTCAAACCTTTTGACTTCGTCTGAAAAGTTACACCTACGACCTGAAAGAGAGCTGAAATATGTACATTTTAATCACTTGACATGTCTTGGTAGCTTTCTTCTTTTTTTAGAAACTATAAAACTTTCGAAAGTCAGTTTTACTAGCTCCTTCGCCGTTTGATAGAATCGAGATCGGAGATGCAGAGTAAGAACAAGGTGAGAGAAACATGAGATATATGTGACTAAACTCTCTTGACTTGACTTTCAGACGGCGAATTTGAAAGCTTTTGACATCTTTGATTGGAACGAGAAAAGAGATATGTACAGATACATCACTCTGACTTCCCAGAAAGAACATGCAGACAGACAGAGGGTTGTAACTTGTGGAAGATTTATCCATGTGCATCAACTTAATTTCAATACCCACGCAATGCAATGTGTAGTTGTAAATGGCATTGGCCTTACGCAGCTATATTCGATTACGAATATATAAAATCAGATCAGGCCGAGAACTGCTGTATTTGTGGATGATTTTCAGTCATGAAACTTTTCGCATTGATGACTATTATCTGAACCTCACTGGAGACAAAAACCAGCCTCTAGTTTGTAAAAGACAATTCGGATTTTGATTATTCTCATTTTCCTATATTAGTACATTATCGATACCTTCACGGGTGCACCTACAACATGACGTCCGGACAGTACATACCAGTTGCACAACCCTCACTTCAAAAGTCGCAGACCCTTGATATACTACTTTGTAGATCCCACGTGATTCTCTTTAAAGACCGAGGTTACGCAGATCTTAGTAAACAAGAGATATTTCTAGAAATGTTGCCTAGGACGTTGACGTTTGCAACACCGCACCACGATGCCGAATCCGGCAGGTCAACCATTCCGATTTGCCATTTCTCCTCATCCTCATGGTGGAAGGAATGGCACATGTGAAAATATGCGAATGCGACCCCCAAATCACGTTTTCGTATCTGTTTATTGGTTATGCTTTCGCCAAATACTCCCGCATGAAGTATGATAAGATTTTCTCCGAAGCTTCAATATCATCCAAAGCGCAGAAAGCCCCGACGCCTGGCTCTCGGTACCAGCAATATAAACTATCTGGAAATGCAGACATGCAACAAACCGCCCTTGACTTCCTTAATTGTATGTGCTAGAACAAGTGACTCCACTGATAACTTGCCAAATGCGCAGATCTGGTCATCTTAGGACCCGTGTGTTCGTATCGCTCTCGATCTCGCTACCAACGAATTTTTGCAACGGAAACTCAGAGATGCAACAAAGAAAGCAAAAAGAACGGATCAAGATGAGAATACCTTGTGTCAGTGGTCAGTTTAAAATGCAAACCTGCTACAGGAACGCTAGTTGTCCTCACGTCCCATTATGGTGAATGCACGCTGCGAAGGATTATGTCCGAGCAATGTACTAACTCTTCCACGTCCCTTTCAAATATCACATGCACATTCTCAACTCCTAGGTCACAAGGGAAGTGACAACTCACGTACTAGCTAGGACTTTTCTAGCTCCTCGCAAGTTCAACATGGTGAAATGGGTGAAGCTGCTCACTAGAACCATACGACAGTCCTCTACCGGCAATCACCCATAACCAAGAACAGAAATCCAACAAGGCAGCATTTAAGACGCTGGACCTCGCGGCACAGAACGGTATGACCCCAGCCAATTTCAGCTAAGCGAGTGCCCCCTTTTCCCAATGCAGGCAGTACATTAGGTTTTGTATAGTACCAGTCGTTCCTCATCTCTGGTAAATAGCGACTTGCAACAAAAACTAAAAAGCAAATATGTGTCAGAAGATTACAATTAAACGGCTATGCCATTGCGGAAGGTGAGGTGGCTTGGGACTCGTGCTTGAAACATTGGCATCTAGATTTAAGATCACCTTAAGCGAGATCGATAGCGGTTGGTCAAAACATCTGGCAATTCCCCTATCACATCACTCAGTGGCATTGTCTGCGAGGGGACCCTTCCCCATAAAAGCCGATATTATACTTTGTGAACTATACCGAGGACCCTTCCTAATAATAATCTGACGTTCGATCATCAAAGGACGGTACCGAGAAACACTCACAAAGTCAGCATGAAGGGGGGGGGGTCACGAGCTAAGCCCCCACGCATGAATTCATGCAAAAGGCGGAATCTCAATCTACGCAAACCCAGAAAACCAGATATTCGGGTACGATAAAACAAAGTATGATGCACGCAGGGATTGATGAGAGGGGGGGTGGCATAAACGTTTCGAAGCACTACCATTTACCGAGGAAACAAACAGCGTTGCTGGACAACTTCAGGTACGTGCAGCCCCAACCCTCATTCATGGCCATCAGATGAGACGTGATTTTCGGAGAATTGAGTGCGATAGGGAACAAAACACTATTCTGTTCGAATTGGGTTTTCGGTTTCGGTCCTATTACCGCGTGCCCAAAAAAATAAAACCCAGAGACCTGGTTGGGGGCTTGGTGGGTGAGAGAGATGGGATGGAAGAAAGGGCAAAAGAAGCAGCCTCTTTCGGATCTAGGTTGGCCTAGCTCGTCGGTCACCTTTCCAACGGCCTGGCGAAAGATGTGCTAAAATTCATTCCATCGACGTCACGGTTCGAAAAAGGCAAAAAAGGGCGGAAAAGAGGGGGGAAGTAAGTTTTTTGATCGCCCAAAGCAGACGCTGGGACGAGAGTCAAAGCACAAGCGCCATTTTTCTCACCTCCCACCGCCGATTTCCTATGGTAAATTAGGTTCGCTCGCCCAAGGTACTCTGTGGCCGCCTTTCCCAAAACTGCGTGAAGTCGTGAATTAAGCTTCCCGACCAACTACATTTGGCATGTGGCCTCAATCGTCAGAGCCCATCCGCGCGTGAGCTCTGATATTTCCTACCGCTTCGGGTCCCAACTTTAAAATCAATGGAAGTTGAGATTTGCAGCAAAAGTCTATTATCTCTGCTCTTGCGCTCTGTATGGCCGGTTCATGCTGTGCTTAATTAAGGCAGTGACCAATAGCTTAAAGTTAGATCACTTTGGGTCGACGGGAAATGTATATTTGATCTATGAAAGAGCATTGACACATCTTGGAACCACCAGGACTCATAGCAGGCTGTGAACGGCTCGGACAAGTTGGCCAGAGCAGGTTTCAATATCCGACTTAACATAAGTTTGAAATTCTCAGCGTAACAGGATGTGAGAATGACTAGCGGTTGAGCATTCTACAAACTGCAATGGTGGTTTGGAGGAATCTTCAGTTTGCAAAAAGGAGACAGGTAGTAGAGATCACAAAGTGCAAGTGTTTGCTTGTACTCCTTTTTTGGCAGATAGTTGCAGTTGAATCACGTAGTATCCTACGATACCGATTTTCCGGAACCGCACTGGCTGATGCTTCGCATTGATCTTAGCCATGCAACCACCAGGCACAGGCTGGATACCAGAAATCACCAAACGTTGGATAATCAGACTTGCAATAAAACTCAATATTATTATGATTTACGAGGTGTGATTGATCCTGATACCACCAGGCCAGATTTCGTCGATTTTAAGTTCCTTCTCTCTCTCTCTCTCTCTCTCTCTCTCTCTCTCTCTCTCTCTCTCTCTCTCTGGTGAATAGTGTTGCGGCTGATGGGGATACAACGTCAAGCATATGTTCTAGACTCCCTTCCCCCAGTCCGACCCAAAACCCTTTCATGCGCAGCAAACTCTGGTAACACAGCGAGGAGACTGAAACCATCGCCAAGGCCGCCTGCCCACCCCCCCCATACCACAACCCTTCACCAGCCACTCAGCCGCACCAAGCCATTTCATGTACTCTTATTTCCTGTACACGTATGTGCAAAGTACGACACGCAACAAAAAAAATAAAACAGGGCCCCTCCCCAAGCACCGCCCTTTTCACAAATTGGATTGGTGGGTGGGAATATGCACCATGCGGAGAGTGATCGAATCTCGGCTATTTTGTTTAACCCCCTTTTCTCGGGATTTGGCAGCGAGCTTGCCATTTTTCTTGTTTTGTGCATATATTTTAACACATCTTGTATAGTGATCATTGCTGAGTTTGATGTAGAGATATTCGTTCTGTCACTGTATTGATGGACAACTTATAGTTGAAGGCTGGCACCTCTTGATCTACAGCTGTCTGGGCAAGCCCACAGCCTGATCATCTTAAATAGCCGCTCGCAGCTGGATTAGAAAATGTGATTGTGCAAAATAGTTAGCTGATATTTAATATCGCAAGTTGTCAAGACCACATGGTGAAGTTCGCGCCAATTGGGCCAATGGCGAGGTTCCGGATCCTTTGCCTTATGGTGGGCTGGAACTAATGCCCAACATCCGACTTACTGGCTGGAGCAGCGGATGAAGATAGCGATATTGAATATTGCTTTGTGTCTTTTTATATCAAAATTGTAAATATAGCCCAGCTGAATAAAGCTACATTGGGATCCTTTGACTAGCTTTGAAGTAAATACTCACATATATACATACAGTAGGAAGTAGCGCACATCGCGGAAAGCTAACCCCTTTCAACACCATATCTCGGTGCTCTTGATGTCAACAACCATCCTAAACGCGGCATTGGTTCAGCAATTGAGCAACCTACTATTATTTTCAATAATCATGTCGGCAACATGCCTCGACAGCCCACAATTCGCGAGAAAATAACTCGCTCAGACGCTCAGACGTGCAACAAAGGATGTGAAATTTACGGGTTGAGCGAGTGAGAGCATATAGGATAAGGCACTTAGATGCAAGACAACAATGGCCCTCTGCAGCGTTAGTTACGAGAGCTTGATGATGTCCGCGGGGGTCGGACATCGCAAGGACAACTTGCTCGTTCCGCTCGATCTGCAACAAAAGTGTAAAGAGAGATCTTGATTCATCCAAGTGAACAGGGTCTTCATCACTTATCAGGTTTATAGCTTAATTAAATTCTCTAGCCTTTTCTTGCCTTCAATAGCGGGCTTCAATCGAGATTTCTGCAACTGCAACGCGCCCATTATCACAGCATAACAGGTGAAGAGTCCGCCATATATCTCAGAGCTACACGCCTAGTTGATGTTCAGTAAAGCTTTCTATTTGATTTTACTGAGGCTATACTATTCCGTGATCTCAAATATTGTGTTTTCTTGGTAAATAAGTAGCGCAAATTAATCTTCTCTCACTTTGTCTGAAGATATGTTGGTCGATGTGCACAATATAACTTGAAATTTAAGCTCTTGCTTTCATTAACTAATAGGTTCAAAGTTACTTCTACTATCTGTACCTCCATGTGGATGTTTTGGTAGACTATTTCCTCCAAGATATGAAAACACAAGTTTCATGCCTAAGATCAAGATAATTAAGGCTGCCCCGAAAGGAATCGTAGACCTTCAAATATCTGAGAAGAGTAGTTCTGACACGATGTATTCTTCAACCTCGCATAGTGGCAATGTCTTGAAATCAAATATCGTGCAATTGGATGGATGACGCTGATTTCAAGTCTCGCTTATCTCGTTCACTCCCTTTCTGGAAGCGAATGAAGTTGGAGATATCGCAACACAACAACTTGCTACTCTCTATATCGAACGCGCACTTGGAGATTAACCCCGAGACAACCTCCATGTTTCCTTGAGATAAAACACGAAGCAAGTACGATTAGCAATAGCTACTCGCTCCAGGAATATTTAGCCGAGCCATTAATGACAAGTGGACTACCAAGAAGTATGAGGTGGTTAGAGGTAGACATATACCCACATCCTCAAGATAAGATACAACAGATCTTGCTCAAATTGGAAAGTTTTGTTATTATTCTATACCATAATTAGAGCTACGAAGCTCAAGCCCCAGTAAGAATCGCATCAAACATTGGTCTAATGCAGGAAGTGACAAGGTTCCTTTCGGATCATCACCAACTAACACAATGACCTACACCCTCTTCCTTCAAGGCTAATCATTACTCAATTATTTCAGCCAGCATTCGATCTTCTAAGAAACGTAGTCACTTGTTGCCGGATCCCCGTTGTCTATTCGTCAAATCAACCTCGCGGAGCCTTCTCTCCGTCCATGGCGCCAACCATCCAGCATCGTTTAAAATATCGAACCTACGTAATGCCCATTTCACCTTCTCTTTTCCCCTGGCCGCATTTCATCCCACCACCAAACAATTGCCATTAGGCTACCCCTCCGTCTCCAGATCAGTATGCCCAGCTTCAACGGCGGTGCACGTTATCCCCCTGCAACACATCCATCCTCTAGACTATTTCGGGCTTTGTTGCACATCGCACTTCTGGCCGGAGTTTCTTCTACGGAGCGCGTTGCAGCGTTGTTATTTGTCCATTTTCCGCGCCGTGTATTGTATGTTTAGAGAAAAGTGGGAAGATGGCTGGCTATTTCGGTGATATGCATAAGGTTAATTCGTGGCCCAAGCCATATCCGTCTCCGTGAGGTTTGTTGCACGTCGCACATCTAGACGGTGTTTCTTCTACGAAGGCTTTCATGCGTTGTTATTTGTTGAGGCTTTCCATCTCCGGAGCAATTGTTTTGGTCCTTTAAGGATTGGCATTGGCTGTCTGGATGGTTTGGTTATAGATATTGGATGATGTCACACCAAGTGAGATTGTCTACAGCTGCTTCTATCTATTCTCCTCACATAGTCATGCATTGATCTTAACGATAACGGGTGAATTATTGTACTCAGGACACAGAACAGTTAACATAATCTCCTGATAACGCTTTACTTTGTCCTGTTCACTATAATAAATCGGTATCGCCAAGGTATGTGGTCTGATCTCAATGGTCCACATCCGGAGCTTTTCCTGCACTGCCTACCAACGACCTCTACCAAATCACCTAGACTTTGCCAAACCTGAAGCATTTCTCAGCCTTCTCCATTAAGTTCTTCATTGTGCCCATCGCCTAGATCTAGATCTACAGTTTTGCCACCAACAGATATTTATCAATCCATGGCTGATTCCATATTTCATCATGGTTGCGATCATCCGAGATCCGGAGCTTTTGCTACGGTGCTACTTCTCTACCCTGGTGTTTTTCTGTAATCCGCGACACATTGTCGAAGGAGTCGGAAAACACAATTGTTTCAGCTTGCTAACACTTCTCTTAATCGCCGTTTCAAATAGTTTTTACAAACATATGCCAAAGTGTCGTTGTACCCTGTCTTTTCACCTCTCGACCGGGCATCCATCCAGCGGGAGGGAGGGTGTGCTCCGTCCTTGCTCCACTATAACGGCTCTCCCGATTCGAACGACACTCCATCTACTTATTCCATATATAAGATCCATTATTTATATCTCTTCCCTTAAAGAAACCACAATGGAAATATTGAAAATAACAATGGGATTTTAGCATTTTGGTGGGTATCTTCATTCCCTTTGCTTCAACGAGATCTCACAAAGGTGCCGCCACTTCGACCAAGGAGAAGGTTACAGACCAAACAGAATAGTCTAAAATTTGAAGAGACCACTGTTTTTATATTTCATCAAGTTTGGATCTATTAGGCAACTCGACTACCAAACCGTATCTTAATACCGCGTTACTGTATTCTCACAATAGCTGTCTATATAACATAGTCACCACATCCCATCCAGCTAGCCATCTAAAAAGAAAGCTAGACCATCATAGCCTATGCACCTCTCCTACACCCTTACCTACATATCAGAGCCCAGCCTCAAAGACAGAACAAGTCTTAAAAAGCTATACTAATCTGCAGTTCACAACATGCAACCAACCTCCTAACTCTAACCGCGATAGTCCTAACCAGGCGCGAAGCTATCTTTGCATCACACTTATTTGCTCCAACTCACTCCATCACAAACCCCATCAAAAAGTCACGCTACCTAAGCGAACCCCCTGCCCTCCTCCTTTTCTTTTTTTTTTTTTCCTTTTTCTTTTTTTCA
>Ga0247810_10000346_pt1 | contig 59569 bp, 53 predicted proteins | sample UWRJL119311C1_FD_179918 | JGI IMG/M metagenome (GOLD analysis project Ga0247810, IMG submission 179918) | Plant litter microbial communities from Arlington Agricultural Research Station in Wisconsin, United States - UWRJ-L119-311C-1 | ecosystem: Environmental > Terrestrial > Plant litter >...
CTAACGTACGTGTCTAATTCTATAATACGTTTACCTCTTATATAAACTAATACATAGTAGGAAATTTTAACTGTAAGAGGTAATAGCAATATTTTTATGCCTCAGCTATTGGAGCTTTATTTTGATAAAGTAATTAGCATAATTTTACAAGCTCGACAGTTAAAGACCACTTGTGCTATGCGAGCGTACCCGACTGGTCGAGTAGACTTTGGCCAAGTCACCAAATAACAGTAATCTACTGCAATTCGCTACTGTATTCTGCGATCTAATTCTGTAATTAGTAAGCCGTTCTTTTGCCTAACATCCTTAGAATAAGGCTTCAAGTAATTTAGCTTTAACTTGATTTTATAGCCAAAAGATATTTGCAGGATAAATTAACAATAATATTGCTAAACATCATTGATATTATGTCTAGCTAGTTACATATTCACATGATATCTACAACACAGGCACAGATCTTATATCGTGTTCGCAAGGTACCGAAAGTATAGGGAGTATGTAAAGTCAACATTTATTCTATGGTATGCACCCAAGTATATATGTGACAGTAAGTCACGTGCCTTCCGTACCCCTGGTACAGCGACTGTACGTGACAGTATTGTATTGGCTCACCGCGTTAAGCTTCTAGTAGAGCTTGATAATGTCTAGTTGAGTCTAGATCTGATTAGATTAAAAATGTTGAAGATCCACTTTTGGCTGCCCAATTATAGTACAATCTGATTAATCCTTAATCCCTGTCTTGTACTCGATTAACGGTCAATACTTTGCCAAGCCTGGGAAAGTGGCACTAGTTGGCCATAATTAAATGATGGCTTGAAAAGTTAATTTCGTATTCGACTTGGCGAACTCCCTATAGCTAAATATCTGTAGTAATTTTGGAAGTTGATGGCATTAAAGAAGTAAAAATTATACCGGTTCTATTCTCAAGATAGCCATATAATAAGATGAATTTGGAATATTTGGGTCGGACTCTGTGCACATAAAAATGCATGTTGTGTGTATTATTCTAGATAGGAAGGAATAGCAGGAGCTGCTATGTCCTAAGTGCTACTGTACGTTCCAAGTCTATTTATCGTCCGTGATCCTCGCTGTCTGGATTTTAGCTGCTTGGCTTCAGGAGAAAATTTTTCCGACGACCATAAAGACTCAAATCATACGCTATTGATTATCTTATCTGATTTTATATAAGTACTTGGCCTACAGTACGGCGGTCAAGTTGTTCGAAAATAGGTTTACTATTGACCTTGCATTGATCACTAGTGCTACAATCTCTACATATCCGAATTATATTCTTCTAAGGGCACGTCTGCCAATAAGACTCCAGAACAATCGTGGTATCAATCTGCTGAATCCAATCCGGCCATCAAGCCGAGGTTAAAGCAACACGAGGTACTCCAACTGTCTCTTTCTGTGGTTAACAAATAGCGCTAATATTCGACTAGCTTACTGTTGCCTTTGACTGTAACATACAAGCTTGTCAATCATTTAAGCACTCCCTCTCAATTTACTTGATAATGGCAAAACTAGATGATGAAAAAGTTGGCAAGATACATGCAGATATAGAGACTGTGATTATTAATGCTGGAAAATGCAATCAATCTACTGAAGTAGCATATGGTGGTGAAAGCAAGTTTTCAACAGCGCTAGGGAGTTATATTCCTGATAGTGAAGCTGAAAAGAAACTTGTCCGCAAAATTGACCTGATATTGCTTCCTTCCTTATGGTTGATTTATATTTTATCCTTTATAGATAGAGTCAATATTGTAAGTACTTTCTTTTGGATTTCGGAGCATTGTCGACGACTAATTAGTAAACTAGGCAAACGCAAATGCAGCCGGTCTGAGTGAAGACTTAAATCTTAGTGAATCAGGTTTGTATTCTTCTTTGGTAGTTGACGGTTATTAATCTATTATTCAGATTACTCCTGGATTGTATCTATCTTCTTTATTGGATATACCGTCTGTGAAGTGCCTTCCAATCTCCTATTAAGCAAATTCAAACCAAGTCGGTATATCATTGCTATTATGGTACTTTGGGGAACATGTGTTGCTGCTATGTCGAGTTGCCAGACAAAGGAACATTTCCTAGTAGGTCGATTCTTCTTGGGATGTATCGAAGCTGGATTGTTTCCCGGGATTCTTTTTATTTTAACATGTTGGTATAAGAAGGATGAAATGGGTGAGTGTTTTGTGGTCTGTTGATTTAAAACATGCTAATGTATTACGAAGGAAAACGCTTCAGTATTTTCTTAACTGCTGGCACTATATCACCTGCTCTTAGTGGAATCTTGGCTGGAGCAGTCATCTTCCGACTCGACGGGAAGATGGGCTGGGAAGGGTGGTATGTTATAAAACGTTTATTGTCCCTGTTTGAGGAGTGAAATTAACCATCTAAGAGCAAGTGCTGAAGTTAAGCTAAGCAAAGGCGCTAATCTTTCTGTTCTATCAATTTTTGAAAACTAAGCAACTAACAATTATCTCTTGTAGGAGATGGCTCTTCTTAATCGAAGGAGTAGTCACCGTTTTTTTCGCTTTTGTTTTCGCCTTTATTTTAATTGACTTCCCTCTTGACACCAAGAGATTCTTTTCCGCCAAGGAGCTCGAGCTTGCACATGTACGAATGATGCATGACCAATGCATATCTGTTACCAACACCAGAACTAAGTTCACACCTTGGGAATCTATCAAAGCCGTCGTCACTGATGTCAGGATATATGTTTTTGGAATTCTAAACATTGTCAACACCACCGCTATGACTATTACATACTTCATCCCCGTTACATTGACGACTATGGGATATACTAAGGTTACGGCGCAATGGATGACTGTTCCTATTTGGATGTCCGGTGCTGCTATAATGCTGATCCTCGCATATTCATCTGACAAATTCCAAGATCGTCGCTGGCACACCACAGGTTGCTTGGCGGTCTGTTTTATCTGTAGCATTGTGTGCCTCACCACCACAGCCGCTGCCCCAAGATATATCATGCTATGCTTTTATATTGGCGTTCTTTATACTGGCACTGTACAAATCCTTAGTTGGGTAGCCGAAAGTCTACCACGGCCAGACGAAAAGCGGTCGGTGGCTATCGCTCTTGTTAACTCTTTGAGCACTTTGTCAAATCAATGGGGCAGTCGTTTGTGGCCTAAGACACAAAGCCCCGGTTATCGCACTGGATTTACAGTCGTTGCATCTTTAAGCGGCGCTGCAACTGTTCTGGCCGCACTTGTACCTGTCCTTTTAAAATATATCATGCCGAAAGAGCCTCTGACAAAGGCGGAGCGAGAGTTTGTTGCTAGTGGTGTTGAATCTAGCAATGAAGAAACCAGATCCGTATAATTACTTTATATAGGTGCCTAAAATAGTTTAACTACCAAATGATAAAGCTGTTGTAGGAACGATTTGCTGTTGTAGGAACGATTTGCTGCGAGGCAAAAGTTGACAAATACTTTTATTAGATATTTTCAACTGGCTGCATAGGTCTCATTCAGATAGAGAATTGTCTTCTTGGTGTGATCTGGGTCTTTCCATCTCACAGAAGTGATACTATTCGGCCTTTGACCTGTTTGAACCTCGACATCGAGCGTTTTCTTAATAAGCTCCAACGCAACCAATAGTTCAGGGCTCGGATCCCAGGCTGTGACCTTGGGGAAGCCCCATTTCCGGGCCTCGTTCAAAGCATGCAGCAACAGACTAGCCAGCGCATCAGAGGTGCCCTGGCTACCTTCTGGCGGAATCCGCACTCTCGATATCAAGATTTTGTCAAAACCATGGTACCAGTAAATCCAAGTGTCAGCTGCATCGCAGATTGCACCATGGACCTCTGGAGTCTTGCCACGGATCTTGAAATTAAGGACATCGCCCCATTTGTGCAAATAGCTAATCATATCTGGGGTAGGAAGAACAGCGAGGTACACTTCATCTGCTTCAACAGTGGCTTTCTGGAAACTGTCCTTCAGGTCTGCTACGTCACGATCACACAATGCTGGAATCTCCTCATCGGACAGAAGTCGAGTGCTCGGGAGATCTTTGTGCTCATACGCCTGGAAAGTACCAGATGAATGTGTGATAGTAGAAACTATTGAGGGTATCATCTCCCAACCCATGCTGACATAAAACTACGGCAAGGATCCTGATCAGTATTTTCGCTGGGCTGGAGAACACGGCTCAATAATTATACTTACATCTCCTACACTTGTATACAGCATACTGACAGCCGCACCACCTGGTCCATCTAGCCATTCCGCAACTCGATTCATGAGCATCCTTGCAAGTCCCAGTCTTCGGTACTGAGCATGAGTGGCGACCATGAAGACGCAGTATCCATCCTCCTCGCGTATGAACTCGGTATGACGAACAAGCAGAGGCCGCCGTAGCGTGCCGCACATTGATATAACGCACGCAGGATCATCCGCTAGCGAAAAACACCAGTACCGTATTCCCTTATTTCGGGCTAGTGGGTGCGTCGAGAGAGCGTCGCCGTGTTCCACAAAAACTGAGGCCGGAATCTGTGGTGCGAAGGCGGAGGCAGCCACTTCGCACCATGAGACCTGTTGATCGCGAGTTCCTTCCCCAAAGACGATATTTAAGGGACCATTTGGCCCTTTGATAGTAATCAACATTGATTGGACCATTTTATGGTTTCTCCCCACGGTTTCAAGAGGAGGAAAAAGGGTCTAAGCTTCTAATAACTACACCAGTTTCACTGGCGCCTAGTGGAATTTCATCCCACTTTAAGACCGCGAATCAAGTTAGAATCGAACGCGTGACGTAAATGCAAGCTCGCGTAAGTGCGAGTTGGTATATTGAAGAAAGCTGAAGTGGAGCTGCCCAAGTTACATCTGGATACAGTTTCATTTGAGTCTGAGTTAGGAATATGGCAAGGTGGTTTTCTTCAGCGTGCATACGACCCTAAGATCAGTTATAGTGAGTGATTTGGATCCAGGACGAATTGAATGCTATTGGTGCAATATTCTCCGATGTTTCATCTGCCGCTTCTTGGCTGAATTGTCGCTTACAAAAAGTTTGTTAATAAAGAAAATAGTCGTCTGAAAGAGGCATCTTATAGCGAAGACTTCATTAACTTAACAATCCCTAGTAATTTCAATTGGTAGCCTGGATGAAATCTTCCCTTTTGTTTGATTAAAAGTTTGGACAACCATCGGTCTGTACCTATGCGCTAGATCGGAGCTGTTAGTGTTCATGAGGCGCATCAATGGCTTGTCATACGCATTGTTCGTAACAGGCAATCAGGCAACAGTGTGTATGATTTAGCTTACTTGCAGCCTACCCTGGAATCCAAAAGTATAAGATATAGTTGGACGTATGTCCCTTAGATCTCATTCTTTGTAAGCAGCTTGAAATCACGGACGCATCCACATTATACAATCTACTCTAGCATGCGCAAGGAACCAAACATGACATCTCTAGGCTGGATCCCGCCATGGAAACTATCACCTCAGAACACTTATATCTTGAGAAATGCAAAGGTAATCAATCCAAATGATGGATCTATAATGGAGAGCGCCACAATTAGGCTTTCGAGCGGAATTATTCAATCAGTCACAACTACACGAATCATCGAGCAAGAGGAGCCCCTCCATAGTTACGAAATCACCATAGACCTGGAGGGAAACTATGTTTGTCCCGGTCTTATTGACTGCCATGTTCATATTGCTGCAGTGCCGGGAGAGAAGGATCTTAGAGACACTCTAGAGCTTGCAGAGCACATTTCATATATGAGACAGCCCTATGTATGCCTCCAGATGATCCGAAGAGGATTTACCACTGTCCGTGACTGTGGAGGTGCGACCCTTGCATTGAAAGAAGCAATAGCAGAAGGTGTCATTGTTGGACCTCGACTTTTTATAGCAGGTAGACTGCTAACACAAACTGGTGGAAGCGCTGATCCCCGTGGACCCCATGATGATAGTGAATGTTGTGGGGGACCTAAATTTTTGGGAAGAGTTTGTGATGGTGTTCCCGAGTGTGTCAAAGGTGCTAGAGAAGCTATTAGAACTGGATCGGACTTCATCAAGATCATGACTGGTGGCAGCATAACAGGCCTTTCCGAGAAAATTACCAGCGTGCAGTTCAGCGCCGAGGAGATTCGAGCCATTGTCACTGTTGCAAAGAATAGCGGCACGTACGTCACTGCTCATGCCTATACTCCTGCGGCCATACGCCAGGCTCTAGATAATGGAGCTATGGGCATTGAACATGGAAATCTCTTGAACGCAGAGGTCGCGGAGTACATGGCTGAGAAAGGGGCTTTCTTGACACCGACACTTAGCGGTTTGGCCATCGCGGCTTCTCCAGATTTCGCCGGGGCTTTGGATCCTAGCCAAGAGATCAAACTTCAAGAAGTGCTAGAAGCAGGAAAGCGATCCATAGAGATAGCTTCAGATGCTGGCGTCAATATTTGCTTCGGTACAGACCTCCTTGGCCCTATGGTTGCTGCACAAACCAAGGAATTTGCTCTGCGGGCGAAATTTCTCTCGCCTGTAGCCATCTTGCAGAGTGCAACTGTCACAGCAGCAAATATGCTTGGTCAGACGGGCTTTTTAGGGCAGATCAAGTCAGGGTTTGCGGCGGATCTATTAATTTTGAACAAAAATCCACTAGAAGACATTGAAGTTTTTGACAAGCCTGAGAAACATCTGCTCGGGGTATTTAAAGACGGGCGTGTGCAAGTGAGCCGCTGGTCGAAATTGAGAGAGGACGTTGTAGTTCCAATCTCCGATATACAATAGATGTCAGGGAATGATATTGAGTTGGGAGCTGCGATTTGGAAGGTTTCTGGATTGCAAATAAAGAAAGCAATGGCTTGGCCTATTTTATCAAACCTCCTAGTGTTCTGTACCTCGTCATGCACGACTACTCAATCAAAGCACAGGAAATGTGATTATGTTAAATAGGTGCAACAATCTGATCTCTGTATTATGCCATTATATTACTTCGTAACATATAGAGGCGGCAAGTTATCCGACACCCTCTAATCTCTTATATTAGTATTTTAGGGTTGTTAATAGTATGCTTGTATGTTAGGTCTATGTGCAAAAGATGCTGAAGTCGAAAATTTGTTTCATTAATGTATTTTCTTCAATTCATTCGGTTTAAACAGCCAGCTAAATCCATTTGCGTCGTCGCCATAATGAGACGCTCTATCGATCAACCAACTTGGATAGACTATCCACTTTTCGCTACAACACTGACACGTGTCTCATATCGCATAGATTGGTTTGGATGAAATCGCGGGGGTGAATTATACCCGACCCCTGCCTTTTGAATTTATGGGTAACCTTTCCAGGAACGCTTCAGAGTCCTGCGCCACATCATGGGGTATTCATACCACCACTATTATCGTAACTATTGTAATTACTAACATCATGATAGTAGCCCATCATACCTTAATTCATCATATCAAGCATCTGATTAATTGTTACACTTCGCTTCCCACTTCCTGCGCCCTAAGAAACTACATTCTTCGACTCCGACTGAGGCTCGTAACCTACCCCTTGTGCCTGAACATCTCAACGTGCGCTCTCATTCACTGATCTGATGGGCCATTTATTGTTGCTACGCTTCGTATATAGAGCGTGTAATGCTGGGAAATACTGAATGGTCTTCGCATCTAATGGTCGCGCAGAGAAGCCGTTGTTTGACATGAGATCCTTGATATACTTCTTTGTCCAGAGCCAGCGAATCAACTCCATGAACCCGGGTTCCAGATCGTACTTGATAGACTTGTCTAGCTCGCGTACACATGCTTTATCGTCTTTCTGTTAGGCATTTTCCAAGAGCTGGATGTCGATAACGCCAGTAAGCCGATGCAGTAATGGGCCCAGAGCGCATCGGCATCATTACAGACATTCCAAAAGATCTTCGTGATATTCGTATCTTCAAAAATGGATCTGAGTGCCTTGCCCTACTTTTCGGTGCGTGATATCGTGTTGAAGGCTATTCTCCTAAAGACAATATATCAATAGGATGTAGTGTATTCTGATGATAAGGATAGTCATAATAGAGACAGTGCCGTTATGACAAAATTCTTTGCCCTCAGGTCAACGTACAGTGTGCTCGAACTATAATTAGATAAAAGAGACCCTATCCGTTATGAGACCGGTAAAACTAGAACTGGTGTCGATGTGATCGTAGATATGGTATCAGCATCAGTCTAAAAGTATCCACGAGAGTCCAGTGACGGAGGGCAAATGTTAGAGGGAAAAGTTCTGTTGTCTGTTACTTGAGTACACTCTCAATTGTCCGAGTCGTTTGCCATAAACAAAGGAGTTTACAGTTCGCCTTAAGAGCGCGGCATTGAACCAAAGCTAAGACCAAATTCTGCATTTGAGTCATTTGTCTGGGGCAAGCCATTTTATTACAGGGTGTCATCTCTCGGCTCAGATATTCAATTTGCATATTTCTCGACTTCGGGAAAGCTGGAATACTTGGCGATTTGTAGGTGGCATGGACTATTAGATTTGGGAGAGGGACGTTAAGTAGGTGTGCTATGGAGTCAATAATGGTTGTTGCTAAAGCAGTTTGTTGTTGTTATTGATAGTGCTATCAAGATCTTAAGTTCGCAAAAAGCTCACAGTTGGTAGCGCAAACTTAGAAATTAGTCTTGAATATTTACTGAGCTATCACACTGCTTGGAAGTTTTGGTACGTTTATCATCTAGCCGTCAATTATATCTTGACTTGCTTGATCTACTTAGGGCGACCATAAAAACCTACAAACTTCAAGCTGAGAAATTGGTCGGTCTTTGCATAATTACCTCCAGCTTATCAAGGCCTTTCAAGACTACGAGAAACCAAGAAATAACCAGTGACTATTGACCTTACAAACCATGAATATAAAGCCACTTGAGTAGAAACATAGCGCTGTTTACATAAGAGACTTGTAACACCGGCACCAATTGTACGTCTCATACGTCACGTATCTCAAGTATGTGAAGTGTGAAAAGACTGCATCTATGCTATGATACGTAACTAGCTATGTATGTGACAGTATGTCACGTTCTGAGCGTACGCTGGGTACGGTCCTACTAACTGTACGTTACAATACTCAACATGAGAAAAGCTCTTACCTAAAATTACTACCAAAATTGATACTATAAAACCTGGTAACCATTGTTTTTATGGTCAAAAGCCACTGTATTCATTTATTCTTTCGACTCAGAAGACCTTTGTGAGTCCTAATAATTGTGGAAATATAATTTAAAGATCAACTAAGCAGAAGTCTGCTTTAGTATACTGGTCCATAATTCGACCTATTAAGCCAGAATATATCGCGGAAATATTCCAATGAGTCTTACTACAGGCTATAATTAAAGTTTTCGAATATTAATTTGTTATATTTAGAGCACAATAACTCTCATTGGATTATTAGATTGGCACTCGGAATTGATATGCTCAGGCTGTGCGTTTTGAGCTGAACATATCTTTCGCAAATACGCATCGTTGCAGTAAACAGTCTGGATTTACTGGATATTGCGACGGGCAGTGAATCGTCGAATGTGAGCTTAAAGTAACGTACTATAAACCCAAACTCCAATATGAAAAAAAGCATTACCTTGACTTCGAAGCAGCCCCTATGTACCAAAGTCGTTGACTGAAAGTTGAGTAGGTAGATCTTTTACAAACGCCCTATCGGATCTTATGGGTCTACTACATGTTAGTATCAAGCTCCTGATTCTCTCCCTTGGTCACCCACCGTATAGTAGTACTAGATCCTTTAGGGCATTGCACAGCCGCTACAATTCGAATTGTGCTAATTTCAAGATAGTAACGGTAAATATAGTACATGTGTTGCTATGTATAGCCTAAACAACTTTATTCAAAAATATAACCAGGGGTTGCGCGGCAATATGAGCTCGTATAGCCATAAATCTAAACAATCTCGTCCAGCAAGCATATTTTGTTAATTCATATGCAACCTTACAGGAATAATGTGTTATATAAATCACTCTGCCAGTTCTAATTTCACCATCCGCTGTGCGGGAAAAGTATTGCTCCCAGCGCAGTCCAGGTACATATAAATATAAGTTTACTAGGTGTTCTTGGAGTTCTTCAAAATAATGACTAGTTGGTTTCTCCACCTAAGAAGATGCTTGTAATTCATTTAAAACCCATTTCACACCATCAACAATAAGATCCGGCTGAGTTAACTGGACGAAGTGCCCGCTCTTATCGGCAAATACAAGCTTTCCCCTATTAGAGAGTTTCATATGCTCCTTCATAAGACCTTCACTCTTTTGATCAGCCGTCCTGATCATCTCTCTAACATTGTTCCTCTGCTCCTCTGTTCCATTCCCTTTTGCAACGCCCTCCTTATACATCCCACTCCAATCCCTACTCCGCATGCCCCCAATAACATAAACTGGTTTATCTTCTAGCAGTGGCTGGCTTTTGTGCAGCTCTTTTTTCCGTAGCGTCTCAAAACTTAGTGCGAATTCTTGTAACTCCTTTCCCCCCTGAATCTTGAACTTTTCCGTTTCCTCGTCACTTATGAACGCATTCCACTCCTCCTGCGTCAATTTATGCTCCACCTTAATGCCCTTGGCAGAGTAATGCTCGATACCTATACATATAGCTTGAAAATCCGCGTCTAACAATCCAAGCACCTGCAGCGTGTCCTCAAGGTTGGCGTCAACGAGCACCAGTCCAGCGATATGTGGGCGGTTTCCAGTTAGGACGATGAACTCGCGCACAAGCACACCAGCCCAAGAATGTCCAATGATTATCAGCGGGTTTTTAATAGGAGCGTTTGCAATCAGACGGGAGAGCTCAAGAGCGATGTTCTCAGCCGTGGGGGAAAGTCCTGAGAGCTCAGATCGGCCACAGCCCGAACGGTCATAAGTGTAGCTACGCAGCGAGGGAGGGAGCAGCCGCGTCACAGCAGCCCAGACAAGGCTACTACTTGCTACGCCTGAGACGAAAAATACCACGGGATCTTTGGAACTGCTGGGTTCAGGGCCATGAGCGTAGAGGGCGAGAGAGTGAGTGCCGATGTTGACGAGGGTGGGGTTTGAAAAAGGGTACGAAGACATTCTAAGATTTATAAACTTGTGAAGCTATGAGTATAAAATTAAAGATGGTTTCGTATAGCTTTGCTGATGGACTATATCATATATATGTCAGATTATATCGTATGTATGTCAGATGCGAGTACAGCCTTGCACGTAGCCCCATTCAAACCCCCACTTTAATGCTTGAACAGGCTTGGTCATCCTCCTAACTCTATTCACTATATTTAGTATGGGTCGAGGTAAATGTTGTGGCAGTTTTCGCTAGAATTCGCAATAAAGTTCAATAAATATTGTTTAAAGTGTCTGCACAATTACCTCAGCCCCCGATGATCTATGGTCACATGAGGGTAGATGGTGCCTACAATTAGTGTAAGCGTCCACAGAGCCATCAATCACTTCAAATATCTACTTACTACATGATATAGCTTCTTTCCGTTTAAAAATGGTCACTCTGTTTTGAAGATGCATTTGGAATCGCCTGCAATTTGACTTCCTAAACAGCACTCAGCCATGTAACATATCCGACATACCTGAGGTATAAGGTGGGGAAAACGGGTCTGAAATTCACAATGAAGTTTAGATCGTGCTAGTAACTTAGTGTTAACTGCCCCTACTTCTGAGATGAAATAGTAATCGTTTCTTTTTTGCAATCAATAGAACATATATAGGGCTGACTTCATTTATCAAATGTAGCTCGAACAGACACAAGCTCCACTGCACTTTCTCTCCCTTCTTCAATCTGTGGACCATATGCAACCTCAAATCCCTTCGTTTCTCTAATACCAGAACTGACCCAAGCATCAGGTCTTCGGTCTTTAGCAGTTCTGCTCCGTCTAGTATTGGTTTTGGTATTATTAAGTTCAGTACCGTACCCAGCATTCTTAGATAACGAATGACTGCTTGTCAAACCCATTATTTTTGGGAATGCTCGCATTAGTAAGAATCGTAGATTTGGCATGCATGCACACATGATTCCAGTATTTACTTCGATGTCTGACCAGTAACCCACCTCCAAGTAGTCCCCTGATTGTAAGTTAGCTCTTAAAAAACAAGAACACGAGCTATGGTGTATCTTTACAGGTGGGGTTCTGGGTATTAGAGAATACGATCATGTGTCGCAGTCGGATGATGCTGACAGCTGTGCTGCTGTGAAGCAGTTGATTTAGTTATTGATATTTATAGACGAGGTAATCAAGCTTACAACAGACCGACGCTGAACATCATTGCCACTCCTATCCGTTTCTTCCAGTGCATTTTGAGATGCATAATTTGTGTAACTGGCAGCGCGATTATCCATAAATCGAGCAGAATGCTAATTGCAGCATTGGCGAAAGCAAATGCATTTATATCAAAGCAAGAACCTTCAGGCTCACCATCCCAGCGTTTCCAATAGAAGCTTATTGGGCGGCATTGGAAAACACCCACTATAATGTATATACCAGTGTACAGGATGTCGACCAAAATAGTTGCCCAGATCACTTTGCGAATCGTGGTACCTGGAAATATTCGGAGATAAAAGAGCAGGAAAGAGAGCTTTATTGTACCGATATAAGTGAAGTAGAGCAATTCCGAGGCGAAGAAGTACTATAATTGCAGTGAGCTTCTTGTGGCCACCAAAATTATGAGGATCACACACGTGTATGAGGTCCGTAATCATCTTGGGTTCTACTGTCCAAATGTCCTTCCCCAAACCGTTTTCCGTGACTAGAATCCCATTAAAATTTATATTTTGTTAACTTGAGATGGAGATTGTCTTACGGCCTTTCACATTTATGATAGAGCTTGGAATACCGATTACCTAATCATTCTTTAGCTATACTCTGGAGGAGCTTCAGAGGGTCTACCTACAGAAGTAAACATGATGGACCAGTCGTCCCAGCCGTATTCTGTATCAGAAATCCATCTTTCGTAAAGTCGAAGTAGCACGAAAACAGTGGAAACAATATCAAGCGTAATGGAAAGAGTCTTATATGCTTCTCGCTTGTCTCGAATTAGTTCGTTGCATGTCGTTGAGGTGACATTCAGTGTTACTGGAAACTGTCAGTTCTTACTGACGCTTAAGAACACTAGCTCTATGCTTACCCAAACTCTCTTTTATTGTGCAATTCGCCATGACACAAGTTTTAGTAGCGATGTTAAGCTCTTTATCACCGCATATACATGATGGATTTGTTAGTGAACATGTAGACTGTACGAGTGCCTGTGCCAGGCACGTTATCTGTTTTTGATCAGTACAATCAGAGAGATTTACATAACAGGTGAATACGAACTGCACATGGAGGCAGAGTCGTAAGCACTACAGTTGCGTTCTCCGAGCCACTGTTATCAGCTGCTTGACATATCTGAAAGACAGCTGCCAAATAACCTAACAATGATCTAAATCTCATTCTCATGGTCGTCTTAGGAAACAAAATAATCGGCACATGGGTAAGCAGATTTGGGACATCGACATATATGTAGAGGACTAGTAATTTCAACACAAGGTACCAATCGGTCTTTAGCCATCTGGAAACCCAAATGACGAGATACTACCACACTAATGATCACCCGATACGCGACAACGCTAAGTATTGTAATTTATGCCCCGGGTAGCGATGCGCCAGATCTTATGCAGGATTGTGGATACAACAGACAAAAAGGCTTTCGCTAGGCCGAAAATATGCGGCTGGAAGAGGGGAAAGAAAGAAGGAAAAGGTATAGACACGAATTTAGACGTGGCCATGCTCTTCATACACAAATCTCTAATTCCATGCAATAACTAAGCGTGATACAATTCGAGTTAAGATCAACTGTATTTTTAACGCACAAGTTTTCATGTTGCCTATCCCTAGGAGCACCTGTCCATTGGAAACTTGTTTCTCATAACCCACTAACCGTATCGGTATACTATGCCATATATGTATGTGAATATCAGTTCTGAACTAGGGACTCTGTGGGCTAAAGTTGAAAGTCCAGTGTCTAATGATTCCGTGGGAGGTCCCGAGTTAAACGCAGCACTTCGGTACACAATCTCAATACGGCGTATTCAAAACAGTCTTTCACCTAAACTAGAGTTGTGCCTTTTTTGCCCCACAAAAGATTCCAGTAGCTGCAGGACACCCGAAAACCCCGCGATTTCATGGAAAGCTGCAGAGAGTGGACAACGGCGGAATTACTGTACTCGGACAGGCGTAGAACCTAAAAATCTCCCACGTCCAGTCATCTAAATCTTCACAGACACTTGATTTCGATTCTGGGCTGGCGTCCTGACTTATGAATCTTGTATAGAACTACACTAAATGCTTGACGAGTGGCATGATTTGTTGCTGTGAGATTACTTATTTTTACTGGTGGAAATTCACGATGCGCCATTCTCCTTGAATCAGGGTTGTTCCATGTCTAGGATCAATCCTGATGCCCATCAGCTTATTTCATCCAATATCCATAATTAGCTGAGTGTAGATACTCATATGAAATAGGCATAAGATAACCTTAAAGAAGAAAAACTATGATAGGAAGTATGGTACAACGGGGACAGAATGCAGAAATCAGGGAGAGAAGAGCTGAGTGATGACCAGGTATTCAAGTGTTACTTATCGTGACGGTCAAAACTTCATAGTGACACAAAGCCCATCCAGTAAAGTTGCAAACCGTGGTCCTTTGGTGGTTGGATATAGAGAATCACGGATATGTGAGTCTCGTCAATGGATATAAAGTGTATGAAGTTCTGCTACAGACGTGGGCCGTCTAATACGGTAAGAAGCTAAGCTATCGTAACTCAAGGCCTCATATGGACGCTATGCCATAGCAATATTCCGGTGTGGCTACCGAGCCTGTCAAGGACCTCTACTCACGATATGGGCAACAGGAGAGGTGCCTCGGCGTTAACGTATGTTAAGGTTCTTGTATTGTGATAAGTCTAGGGAAGGAAGCTCTCCGTAGGGAGAGATTCCTGATATAGCTAATTACTGGGGGTGTGGGGGTACCTGATCCGGGCGACGAGAACTACCATCCCGCACTTTGGATTTTTGGATTTTTTAGGGTTTTGTGAGTGTTTAGTGATAGAGTGATACGATTCAAATAGCAATATGTGTACTGGTTGCAATTAACAGACTAATCTCTACCCTTCTAACTAAGAAGCCACCATAATTATATACGAATTGTAGCCTCCTTGTAGCCAGAACGTACAAGACACGCCCTGTCTGAAGGGGTGTAATCTTATACGATTAGAGTATGATTTCTACCTCAAACTGTGCAACCCTGACCCCTATATTCCGACCCCTCCATCGTGATCACATGACAGACCTTGACAATGCGGGATGGTAGTTCTCGTCGCCCGTAATCCGCAAGTGGGTTTAAGCGAATAATCGTCAGATTAACTATGTCTTCTTGTCAAAAGATCACGACTTGTGAGTGTATAGCGCACAGGCTTCCTCAAAGAGTGACAAGTGAGTACAGGGCACCAGCTTCAGCTAAAATTTTAGAGAGTTTTAAGATATAGAGTATATCTATGCAGTATTATATCAAGTAATTTTTATTTTGTAACCAGATAAACCTTATTGGATATGGAGAATTTTGAACATTGCAACTAGAAAAAGATTGATCTACACAACCTGTCAAACTATCCACTATCATGTTAATAAGTATGCGAGACCTATTGTGGCAGAACAAATCATACATTTACGTTGGCTATTATATATAAAACGACTTGTTTCCGCTACAGCGAAAATTCAGCATAAATAAGGTGAAAATTTAGCGTGGTATTGTTGACTAGCAACATTGGCCATCCTTAGTATTTAACTCATCAATCATTCACGTGTTGGAGTCGAAGTTCTTTTCTGAACCTACTCCATGGGGGCTGTTCACCAGTCAACTTTAACAGCTGGACTATAATATAAAAATCTTCTAGGTAAGCATTAGAGGTTGTCGTGTCTGAGCAACTTATCCTTACCTCTGTGTTTAGATTTGAAAGGTTCAAAAAGATCTTCAAATTTTGGTAGTTAGCTAGAACATCCGTATTATTAAACATTCCCATCTGATAGATATTCCATCATGGTATTATCACTATCACTACTAAATTCTTTCACGGCATCTTTTGAACTCTCAAAGCTAAATGTGAAGTGACCGCCTTTGCAATGCTTTTGTGAACTGCTTTAATACCAACACATGGAACAGAAGTGGTAGAGCTTCCTCCCATGGAGTATTACAACTTCCATTCTTAAATTTTAGTGAGCATTTTTTCATAGTTTCAAAATTATATACTATCAAAATGTGAATAATGAGTTATTGGGTCGCTTACATTGATATTTCAGCCAAGAGATACAATCAAAGACAGTGATGGCTAACAGGATTTAATAGAATGATGAATAATTCGAATTTTGGGTTGTGAAATGGATGGAGCCTTGTAGCTAATACTGCTAATAGTTATGAAGCTTTGACAAAGCAATTATAAGCAAAACTTAGTTGTTATTGAGCAGCAACAACTAGTGACGTGAAAATAGAGGACTCTTTGATATAAACCGGAAGTAGGCATGTGAATTCCCCTACCATAGGACACATTGATAGAAGATTAGCTGCAGGATCAGATTTGTTTTGAACATGAAGTTTTCATGATTGCCATAGATTAAGATGCTACACAAACCTCGGCAGCTGACACATAGCTTCAGCTGCGAGCCAGGCGATGCCCAATACAACATTGAAACTGCTTTGGTTATCTCAGCAATTTGCAGCCCCCAATCCAGCGATACAAACCCTTAACATGTTTGACATAATATTTAGTGGTAATTCAATTTAAAAAGGGCGTGATACATCATGGCAAGTGATATCATGCTGAGAAATATCTTTAATTGCAGAGGGGGTGAACATTTACTAGACTTATAGTCGGCTAATATGTATATAGTGAGCCCCGCTCACGGCAGTTATACAGGCGAATTAACATCTCTAGAATTAAATTGTCTGATTGGTGATAAGAGTTGGTATTGTGGCTATGAATTTATTCATTTTGTAATTAGGCCTTATCTTCTGTTCATCAGCGGCTTCTCGCTGCGGCCGACTTTTTGAGTGTAGTGAGGTAGAGTCAGAATTCTATGTGCTGCTAGTCAGGGGGTAAAATATGGTGATAAAGGCAGCTCAGAGAACTTCAGACTTAAAGGAAATAATGCACACCACAATTCCGGGTTTTTGCTTCCTTTGCTCAATCCGATAGATCTCCCAAGTTGCTTAATTTATAAATAAGTCCGTCGAGTCCAACGCCATCTCCGAAATGAAATCGTTCTCCATATTACTAGCGCTTGCTACGCTTGTTCACGCTGGTCTTCGCTTTCCTTGCTCAACCCTTACCATCCAGCGCCTAGACCCTGTTGTTCAACCAGGCACAAATCCGTCTACACATGTGAGCATATCATCTGCGAGTAAAAGCTCCTTTCTAAGAGTTTTAATGAGTTGCGTGCTATTAGAGCATGTCCCAGAAAGCAACATGAACACTTGTTTTGAAAAACTCAACTCATGAGATTCTACCTTCACTCCTTCAAGCTACTGTGTTGGGCGAGCCTAGCTCCTATACTGACACAAAAAGGTCCATCATATTGTTGGTGGAAATGCGTTCAATGCCACCATGACGGGAGATGTTGGTGCGAGAGGCACATGCACTACTTGTCAAATGTCGGAAGATTTCTCAAATTACTGGACCGCCCACTTGTACTTCAAACATCCTATCAATGGTTCCTACCACCGTGTGCCTGTTCTTCCAGTTCAACCGCTACTTGGGGGCTCGGAGGGTGCTCAAGGGGGGATTACAGTCTACTATACGCAGTTCGATTTACTACGTGATAATATTAAGCAGCAACCGATTAAATCTTTCCCGCCAGTAAGTTTTCGATTCAGTCAGTATTTCAGCACCTGCTACAGTTCTTACACTCTATAGGGCTTCCGTATGACAGTGGGCAGTCCAGCTGCAACCGGCCGTGCACAGGTCGGCCTGCGTTATCAGTGCCTCTCAAGTAACGGGGGAAGAGGTGCTGAAATGCCTGACTTCCCTACTCAGCCATGCGCTGGTGGGATATTTACTACGCATCATTTCCCTATGTCAGTAGCCTAATATCAAGAAGAGTGAGCCTATGCTAAGCAATACTAGGTGCTGGGATGGTGTGAACCTTGATAGCCCCGACCATCAGTCTCACATGTACAACACAATTACTTCAGACGGTTTCACGAACGCCCCTAAGTGCCCGGCTTCTCACCCTGTTCGTATGCCACAGGTAGCGTACGAGACAGTATGGGATACGAGAAAGTTTAACAGCATGTGGACTTCAGGAACTCCTAATCCGTTCGTCTGGAGCTTTGAAGGTACCGCTAGCGGAACTCACGCTGATTACATGTTCGGCTGGAAGGGAGACTCGCTCCAGCGTGCTATGGACAAGTCAGAATGCTTCTACGATGGTTGTGGCTCTATCACAAAGCAAGCGATGTCCACGGCCAACACGTGCACTGTTCAGGATATGGTGGGTGAGGTAACCGATGGATGTATGGTTCTAGATATATCGAGACTAATTATAGAGATACTGACTTATAATAGGGCTTCCAAAGATGCCAGGCCACTAACTATTGGACTTGTTTGGTAGTAACTCAATTCTCGTCAATGGGTAATGTCTGCTTGCAGGTTGGTAATCGACGAACAAAGCACTGCGAGATCATGTCTGTGGACTTTTATGTGATAGCATTATTTCTCATTACATTTCATTTTTGGAAATTGAAGAACGATCTGCAAAACGGCCCTTCTTTTAGCTAGGTTTGATATGCTGCCAAATAATGTAAGATGCACCATATTAACCATTCATCACTCATTCATCACCACCAGAGGCTGAGACGTATTATGTATTATGACCTACTATCCAAAGTAAGAAGCATGAAAGATGTTTTTTAGACAAAATTCATTTAAATCAGTGGCTTAAGTTTGTGTTAGCTATTTGTAATGATCACGACCAGAGAGTCTTAATGATGAGCCGTAAGGGAGAAAATAACTTGCATGATACATATCTCTGCGGAATATAATAAAATCACCCAGAAACATATAAAACAAGGTGTTCAAGCGAAGTCAAAATGTGAAGATCGAGGGTGAGCTGATGCTATTTAGCATTTAGGGAAGAGCGGCGGGCCCGTCAACCCAGCGCTGTGAATAAAGACAGAATATTTGTAAACTGCCAGTATTCGCAATTGTTTTCGCGATTTCTGATTGTTACACAGTAAACCTAGTGCATGGAGGGAGCGGCCAAGATTCATCCTATACAATGTTTAAGCAGCATATCACGACAATCTCCTCCAAAAAGCCATGCTATTACGTGTCAATAATTATACATCCACACCATCTCGTGTTCTCCTCTGTTTGTCTGCTCTCTAACAGATTGTAAGACGTAACCCTTCCAGAAGACTAGCTCAACATTCTAGCAAAACCAAGCTTTTGAAAATGTGTAAAATAACGCTAGGTCTGTATAGCCTAAATCTGCTGAGGGTTTCCCCCAAGCCCCTAGTGTTACTGAATGCTGCTGAGGGACAGAAAGAGTCTAGAGGAAACTTATCACATTCATAGAGCTTGTTTAATGCTATTTTGCAAGTGAGAGTAGAGTAGTATGACTTTTGCAATATTGTTCATAGTGGAATCACTCTATAAGGTCAAAAAAGTATAAAAGAAAACTCAGATTAAGTGTAACATTTCACGGTAACTTTATCGACTTGCCTCTCGAACTCGAATGTGAATCGGTGTGGCCTAGTCAATGGTAGGGAGATAGGGAGCTTTTAAAACAAATTCCGCCATACTTGGCAAGCTCAAAACTAAATCAGGACAACAATTTTTCCGCCAGCCTCATTCATCTCCATCGTACGATGTGCTTCTACAATTTCATCAAGCCTGAACACTTTTCCAACCTTTACTTTCAATGTGTTAGCCTTTATTTGCTTCGCCATCTCCTCTAGTGAGATTGCGCTCAAATCTTCTTGTTCACCACTGAATACTGTTAAATTAACCTATTTTCACTGTCAGTTCTGCTACTTCGAAATTGAGGTTGCTGACAGAGGTCACATACAGCGTGTGGAATTGCACTGAACGGACTAAAGTCCTTCAAAACCCACGAATCCCCTACTATTCCAGTCATGCAGCAGGAGCCCCCTAGTTTAATACATTGCAAAGAATCAAGAAGAGTGGTCGTTCCTACGAGCTCAAGTACCTTGTCAAACTTCTCTACGATTTGGGGAGCAATGAAGCCATCGTCGATGAAGACCTCATGTGCTCCATTTTCCTTCAGCATCTCTACCCGATCAGTTTTCCTTGTTGTTGAGCCAATATAGACACCATAATTCCGTGCCATGCCGGCTGCAGCAAGCCCAACACTTGTTGTTCCTCCTCTAATTAACAGTCGTTCCCCTCTCTTCAATTTTAGCGACGAGAACAAACTTCCATGGGCTGTCTGCAGCATTTCGGGAATTGCTCCTAGCACGTCCCACGGAAGCTTTGTCCGGATTTCCTGTACATTTTCTGCAGGAACACAAGTATACTCTGCATACCCGCCATCGAAGTTACGACCCATACCTCCCATCGCCGATGCAACAGTCACACCTTCTTGGAACTCGTTGCCTGGACAAGATTCCACAATACCGCATGCTTCAATTCCAAGGATGCGAGGGAAAGTGATACCAGGGCTCTCCCCTCGTCGAGTGAAGAGCTCGGATCTATTTATCCCAAATGCTTTGATGCGGATAAGTACTTGGCCGTTCAATGGTGTTGGAATAGGAACAGAGGTCAATTTTAGCGCTTCTGGGCCACCTGGGGCGTGAACAACTGCTGCTTTCATCATTGCCATGGCTCTATTCATTTAGGCGTAACAAAAGGTCTGAACGTCGCGTGTGATTTTACCATGAAGCGGCAGTCGAGAAGGATGGCGAGAATGGTGGGTTTCTTAGATGGTATAAGGCGATTCCTACTACAAGCTGATTACTTTACCATGCATAAAGCCCTGTCAGATTCTATTGGTCGGCCGGTGGTTGCAGGATTAAAATCCGATGCCGAGCTCAATGTGGTTAGTCTATCACCTTGAAGAATCGTGTGCAACTCTAACTTCTGCACATAGAGACAGGTATTATTAAAAGTTTGCTAGGTGCAGCTATTTTTTGCTGCACTCAAGCAAATCTCATTTCCTGTATATTGAGTGTTGCCTCAATATGATTGGCCTGACGTTTAAGGTATGTTACGGCGAAGTTCCGTACTCTATGCACAAATTATGATACAGAAAGCTGAGAAAATCAATTTATCGGCAGTCTTCGTCTGCAATATCATCGGAAAAGAAGTTGGGGCATTCTAGTAATTCTAAATTCAATAAGGCAGGTGCACGAGACTGATTGCAGGGAAAACGGGCGCAAGTCTCTCATTTCGCTTTTCACAGAAGTAATGTATCTCTCTACTGAGTTTGAACAGTCAGTGAACCTGACACTTCTCTTCTGCCAGAAGATATTTGAAAGCAGAGCAGATCACATCTTGTTCAGAAATCTAGCAATACTTTTTTATTCCATCTTCCCCAACCGGACGTAAAGCCAAACGATGACTGAGCTATTTTACTAACGATCAGGCTGGTGTGGCTCGCATTAGTAGTGGGATAGCCTCCCGCTTACTGATGCACGAGGGTGAATTCAGCAGGGAGGAGGGATAGTACGTTCATAGGGAATTGAACTAGGATAGATGGTGCGAGGATTGAATATGAATTTTAAAACTGAAATTTATATTTTGTAAGTATTTTATCTTGTTTAGATGTGTAAGTGCGTGATTTTTGGAAGACTATTCACCTATTTTGCTAGACGGCTTTCAGAGTGCTTCGCCTTTATACAATCTCAAGGGTATCGTTTCTTTTCCATCTTGCATCCGTCCTTAGCTTTTTCTTCAAGTGAAAGAAGAGGTTTGAAGGAGCAACAAGTAGGTTAATTGAATATAGGTCTGCTTGAAATGAGTCACTTCTGCATGCAAAGTCAAATGATATATCAGCTCAACTTAATTAGCCAGAGACAAGAAAAGGCGTCTTCAACCATTGGCATCTCAGCTTATACACGGTGGTGCAACTGCATCATGGCCCTCTTATTTTGCAAGTGAAATAATTCTATCAGATTACAGTACCACCACTATAGTCACGGCCCAGTATATCGAAAGCGTCCTCCTGTAGTTCACGCAAAACAGGTTGGGGTCGTCATAAACTATCGCTATCGCTAGCTAATATATCACCGGCGCATCGCACGTAAGAGGAATACGGCTTTCAATATGCATTCTTTGCTAGGTCCAAATTCATTCTTATGTAACTTATGTCACCCTATATCTGCTCTGCAGTCGTTCAATCTTCACCTACTTACCCCTCAGCTGAGACTACTACATAAGTATTGCTTATTCAATCTGAATTTCTCCATGTGTCACTATGATTCAGCATATCGATCTACTATGATTTCACTAACCGAGAGAAGCTTACTAGATAGGGATCGTATTTCGGGACAAACTAAATTGAAATACCCGTCGATGTAACCATATTTCCATACAAACAATTTTTAGCTCTGCATGTGGCTCAAACAATTGAGAAATGGCTTAATATCGTACCTGTAAACCTCCTGCCGTAGGCGTGCCTCTTAACGACCTGTCATGCAGTAAGACTGTTAGCTCCAATAACAACACAGAATCTTGTAAAGTAGACTCCCTAGCCCTTGTAATTTGTCGTTCGCTCAAATGGGTTTATGCACAGCGGTTCTCATACCCTGGCGCCTGGTCCAATAACATACCCGTTACCTCCGATGAAGGCTACGTAACGCCGATTGCTGGACTATAAAAGTGATCTGCTCATAGATTATCATAACTTCCAAAATCAAAGTATTGCAAGCAGTCTATCCCAAATCCTAGTCCTTCAACTTTAAAACAACAATATGAAGCTTGAGTCGTTCAATTACTTGGTTCCGGCGCTTTTCTGGAATGTACGTGCACTACTTTGCATTCCACTTTGAATCTTGTTCATTCTAATCATTCATAGGCCACCATAAAGCAAGTTGTATGATAACTAAATCCGTACCGTATTTTTGCTGTCATGGTTTATAGCTGACTGATGTAGGAGAACCTGGGGAATCTTAGTACCGGTGGGACACAGTCGCTTGGGCAGGTTTTACAGGCAACTTTGAGTTCTGAGCCTGGGGTTAGTCTATAGGAAACCCAAATGTCTAATTTAAAGGCTTTGCTAACTTTTCATGTGCAGTTCGAGCCAAGTTTCACGGCAACTCTGCTTCATGGAAATGATTGGCTCACTGGCGACCCTAGCGGAGGAATTGCACGCACGAATCTCATTGGCATGGTGAAGCCAGATGATGGAGACACACCATTTATGATGGAGGCAACAGGTATACAGTTCGGCACTTCCCTGCTCCAGCAAATTGTCAGCACAAATACAACATCGGATGCAGCAATTCCATATGGGGATTTCTATTCAGGTAATAACGAGATATAACCTCCGTTAGCTTGAGCAGATGCTAAATGAAAATCTAGTATGGGTACCGACATTCCGCGGTGGAAGTGCAAAATATGTGAACCTGCAGAACAGCATCTTCGTGGCTAGTCAGACCGTCAGTGCTAGTCCAAACCATGGAGAGTTCTACGTTGGCATGAAAATCAGCAAGGTTTTCCCTACCAACACCAGTATAACGATTGGGCATGAGTTTCCATAAATTGAGAGAAAAGATCCGCTGGTGTTTAGAAGATTTTACTACCTTCTTATTGAAAAGGCTTTTAGTGTTACGGATAGAAAATAAGCTGAGGATGCTGGAAATTTATGTTCTTAAATTCTTGACGATGGATTCTGTTCAATTTGATTTTTTTATCATCATTACTTTGACGCTCAACATTTAAGGTAATGTTACAGCGTTTTTATTGTGGTTTGGAAATAGTAATTTTATGGAGGAATATCATTTAAAAGTTAATGCAATTAACTAGCAATATAACAATCTTGATTTGCCTATATTTCCATGCAATCTCTAGTACTGACATCCAGACTTTGTCCTGATCCAATTTGCCTATGTATCTGCCCTCTGGCCCCTATCCCCTTTATTCTTCCTACTTAGTTTTATGATACCAAGCTACCACCAGCCTCTTATATTTTTCGAGCACTTATAAATGCCTGCTTAATGCCACACACTCCCTGTAGAAGCGTCCTTACCTGGCCACACGGGAGGCCCAGGAAATATAGCTTTAGTCGGCCTTGGCTTCTCCCAGCTATCAAACATAAGTGCTGGATCATCGAGGTGATAACCGCCAGGGAATTTGGTGGTAGGATTGGGTGTTACGCCATTATAAGTACTCTGGACATCAAGATGTGCGCACTGTGTTTTTGTGTGATGTGTTAGTGAGGGGATTAGATGGGGTTGGGTATGGATAAGCTGACTTGGAAAAAGAACTGCTTGGCTCGATATGGAGGATGAACAGCCATATGCTCAACACGAAGTAGATATTGTCCGGCTGGAATCTCAGCTGGAAGCTTGAACGTGAATTGGTATTTATCCCAGACTAGCCAACCTGGATCTGTTCCATCCCACCCTGAGATTGTGCCAATTTGATGGACTTTGAACCCTGTTTAAAAAGCAGATCAGTTAGCATTTGACCAAGTAAGAGGTGAATGATAGACTACAAGATTGTAGGAATAGAAATCGGTATCTTACATGCTCCTGAGCCATCGTAGTTTTTCACATCACCTGGGGCTTTGGACATATAGAACTATAGGGCTCTGTTAATCTCTAGGCAAGAATGTGGTGCATATGAGGTGACTAACTTGCATTGGACCCGGGTGTCCAATGTGTGCTGCAAGATTAGTCTGGAAACCGATGACATCTTTTCCAGCTACGACTTTCGCAGCTTGAGTCTTAGTACGATGGTTCTCGGATCCTTTATTGCAGCGGAAGTCATTATTGTTCCAAACATCTGAGGCGTAGTAGGGTTGAAAGCCATTATCATGCTCGCGGACATATTTGAAGCCGTCGCTAACTACGCCGTTAACGATAAGGTGCGGGAATAAGTAGTGGGCGGATATTATAGATGGGAAGAGAGCAACAGCTTGAGCTATGGCTGCGAAGTTCTTCATCTTTCTTGAAAAGTGGATGACTTCCCGGAGGTGAGAAGTAGAGATTATTCTGGCTTGAAGAAGTAGGAATAATGGATGGATGAGACTTATAGTTGAGGAAGACTGCGTTTATATACCACTCTTATGACTATTGTAAACTTTTGAAAGTGAGAGATGATATGGGAAGGGACTCCGCATTGGCTACCAACGACTTCTATGTAGGGAGATCACCTCATGCAGAGCTCCGGTTATTTAGCATCGCATCGGATGAGAAGCTATCTACGCTAAGTCTTGAGACTCGGGAGCATATGTCGGTAGTTTCGCAATTATGATATATGAGTAATTTTAAACATAAATGTTATTGTTCCAGCGCCGCGGTTTAGGTTACTCAATAAGTTTTAGAATGATAATCCGATATAAGATCAGGATTTACTTTGATAGCTTTGGCAAGATGATCTAATTCACTATGAGCACGATAGAATAATCTATCTTTAACTAGTGTTTTCCTATATTTCCACAAATTCAGGCTACTCCTAAAGTGATTCTTCAACACAGGATGTACTGGTGTTGTAGAAATGGGCTCTAAGTAGGAATTGACCTAGCTTAGAGAAACAAGTACAATATATTCAGACTGACTATGAATTTTTAAGGGCATCAAGTGAGGGTAATATCAAAAGAGAGGATTACGTTTAGGAACACAAGTTGCGGGGAATATGCTGCAATGATTTACCTGGCAGCCTATGCGTGTTGTATTCGCGTACCAATCCTGACTCCCTTATCAGATCACAAGAACATTTCAATCCAAATGTGAACCATGAGAAACTCTGGAAAAACTTTGTAGCCGTTTCTGTACTAACTTTCACCTATGTTCTCCCTAATAGCCACTTTACTTTCTACATGAATACGGATGGAGCACCACCGATTCCGAAACCTAAACGAGGATAGAGCTTCTACGTTCGACCATTCGCTGTTGGTGCCCCACTTCCTCCTTGATTTTCTTCATTGGTGTTTATTTCTTCAGTGTAGATAAGTTTTGTTGAAGATGGTTTATGCAGCTCCCCAACCGAGATATTTTGCTTTCATTGTTCTGAAAAATGTAGAGCAGCAGTTAGTAAACATTTTTTGGCCGAATATCTTTTGCTTCAAAAGCCTTTTTTCTCATAACTATTCAACTGAAACGTCCATGTTGTAATCAATCTGAAAAGGACCTAGACACGTGTATTTGTTTATTTTCAGCCATCCCTTCGAAAACGTTATGAGTACTTGCGACCTTAACATTTGCCTAACGTGCCTTCAGATTTGAGCGCGATAAAGTGCCGCCGATACCAAATATGGGTAGGCTAAATAAACTTCCCCAGATTTTTAAATGGGTGGAGCAGCAGTTCCTGGGGTATGCTTAAGCGACATTTATCAGTAAAAAATCCACGAATACTTGAGATCGTAAGGAGAGATATGTCTTTACCACCTTTGTTCAGTCGTTGGAAATGTTTCATTCATGCAGGTGCTAATAGGCACACTCTCTTCGGACATTAAAAACAAAACCTGGCAATTGCGTGCCGCGAAATGTATAATTTGCATTTTGAAGGCACATGGACATTTCTTGGTGTATTCTTAGCAATGGGGACTCTCTCTACTTCTCTATTTCTCGCTGATTATCCACTTGCTATGAAGAATTTAAAGGTTCCAATTTCTAGGGCCGGGTTTTAAAAGTACCGTACTTTTGGGTAGGTGGTACGGATCCTTTGTAGTCTAGGCTGAATTTCCTTCGGTATCTTGTGTGTTCGGTGTCGAGTGTTTGCTGGTTCCAGTTCTACGTTAGGAGTAAAATTATTTTAACGCAATGAACGAGCCAAATTGTGTGACATGTAGTAATTTAACAGTTGCTCGAATTGCTCAGCAAGGGTGAGGGGTTTGTACTGCCTATCAAGAAGTAAAAACTCTTACAACATGAAAATGAAACTAAAATTGGCTAGCTGTATTTTCTAAAGCTTACTTAAACGCTGATAATAGAGCCTGTAGCATTTGGCTAAGACAATAGATGCTCGCTATGAGAAATTTAAGGAACCAAGAGGGGAAGCTACACGTGACTCCACATATCTAACGCTCAGATACGAAGGTAGTCGGGTTTAATCGGGAACTCTTTCTTAACAGGCTAGAATGCTGCCGAGTAGAAACTATTCAGAACGTGCGATAATGATTATCCAACAATCTATTCTGAAATAATCCACGAGTCTTTAGTGTCAGAAAGGCATAGTGCTGACAAGTAGTGCAATGCTTAAGTCGACTCTTTTAAATTTGTATTGCTTACATTAGCTCAAATAAATCAACAAATCATATGTCTGCTAGAGGATGATTTTGCATTTTCTTTTGGGGTCTTAGTGGCACGCACGATCGAGGCAGATTTTACATACGGAGAAACTTGGTCTAAGCGTCTGCTCCAAATATGGCATGAGTTGAATCCGTACATCAGGTCAGTATAGCGCCATATCATTTGTTCTCGTATCCCGTCTGCCATGATGCCTCATACGAGGTATCTGACTGTGAGTTCCAGCGAAACTTGCATGTTGGGCTGGCAGGTTAGAGCTGGACGGCGGTTTGGCAGCACAGCATAAGCTGCATGTGAAATACCGAGTCATGTTCCATTCTTCATACTGCTTATCATGGAGTCAGGCCTACTGATTCTCAATATCTCCTGCTGGCTAACCAAAACCAACCTCCAATTCAGTGATCGTGTATTCGATGTTATCACGGACGGGCGTTTTCGAAAATATGGTCTCAAGATGGCTAACCTATAATTTGCAGAGAATCTAAAATTATAATACAGAAAGCTCTGATATATAGACAAGTTTTGACTTCAAGCCAGTTGGATCTGTCTGCAGTTGCACCTCGACGAGTAAACTTCCGTGCCTGAAAATCACAATACAAGTGTATTTAAATGAGAGTCGGGTTGAAAGCCATCTTGTAGGAGGTGGCTATCCAAGAATGTTAACCTCATTCTTCAGGTATGAGCCTCAGACGTTCATCATCAGTACTGCTGATAGCCGCCTTTCCTTTCCAGGTTCGTTCCTTAATCCAAACATATGTGACAAGCATCACTCCAATTACAAATCCTATACCTGCCAGACCTATATTTATTGGTGTTGGGTTGCCTTGGAATACATCAAAAGTCAAAGCATCAAGACCAGATTGTGAGAAATTGGTGAATCCAGATAGGCAGATAATCATCCCATATACTCTGCCAAAAGTCGCAAAGCCAAATACTTTGACTGCATAATCACTGCTATATTATCAGATAACGAGTCCTTCCAAAACTTGTGAGAAACTTACGACATAGCTGAATAGTAGAGTGGGCGAAGTATAACAAAGAGAAGCACAGTGGAATATGCACCCCAAAGAGATGCTACGGTATTTAGAATGCCGACGGCAGTAGTAAGACCAACAATCAGAGCAAGGGTAGCAGGAACACTGAAATTATCCAATAGCATCCCAATAAAAGGTGTACAAATGACACCTCCCAGAGGTAAAGCAATATCGAAAAAATCATTCACTTTCTCTGCTTGGAATTTAGAGTCAAGCATGTACTCATATTGAGAACGAATGGTGGCAATGAAGTAATTCATGCGAAGCATCTGCAGAACGGTGAGGAGTGTAATTAGGATAAACCACCAAGAAAGCATTTGCTTATGAGCAGGCTGACCGTGGAGGACACCCCAGACACCACTAATTGCATAGCGCTCTTCTTCACGGCTCACTTTTAGTTGTCTTTCTTCTTCGTCACCAATGAGTTCGTTTAGCTTGCGGAGCTTCTTTTGTCGACGGTCCTTGCGCTTACTCCATACACGCCTGAGTTCTGTAGGGCTCTCTATTTCATCGTCAGACTCATGCACATCGTTAGATGAATCCCGAACCCGCTCTATCTTCTCCTCGAGCTGGGGTAAGGTCTGATAGCTCATGCGAGGAAGAATTGTGACTTGAGCCAGAAAGATCAACAATGGAACAATAGTATAGTACGCGAAGAATTTGCGAGGTCCAAACTTGTGTGAGGTCGCCTCGTATGTTATCCGGTAGAAAAGAAAGACGGCCGCAGAGGCGTCGAAAGATCCAGTGATTATTGCTACAATCGTGCCAGCATATTTGGGGAATGCATTGGACATGTGAAACGAAGGCACGAAAATGAAAGTCCCTCCTAATGCTAGAAGAATATTGCCCAACATATAGTCATCCAAAGCATGCAGAACGGAGGCGTTAGCAATCAAGATACTTCCGGCAGCCAAGAATAGACTTCCGATTATGCCACAGGCTCGAGGTCCATAGCGATCCAAAATAGCACCGACCGGTAATGCCGAGACATTCGCCGTTATTGAGGCTACAGTGAAGAACAGATTAAGTCTACGACCACTGTTAGTATCTCTGCTAAAGTGGGAAATTGTGGAGATGGCGTCATCTACCTGAAATTCTGTTCAATACAGACTTCTATCCCCTCATTGACTTCAACGTCAGAGCATAAGTGTCGATAGACTCCTTCCGATACAAGAACAGGCTTCAAGGCAGCAAACCCGAATACGATTCCCGATGATAACCAGCAGGCAAGAACTGTAATGAGAATTTGGGCTGCTCGATATCAGCTTGTTTCTGCAGCCAATCTTGAGAAGGGATCAGAACACGGTACCTGCTCTATGTGCATCTGAGAATTTGTAGGCTGAAACAGCATTCAGAGGAATCTCGTCGTCATTCGAAGGTGGAAAAGCGTCGTAGCTTATCACACGACGAACAGTTTTGTGGCCAAGTAGAGGTAACAATGGATTGTGCAGGTCATCCTCGGTACCGATTGGAAGCTCGAGACGGTCCGGTCCTTCGATGGAAGACACGTGCTGGGCTAAAGACATGAGAGCAATTGAGCTCAGCCCAACGTTGCTTTAAGCACAATTTGAATTGAGCCAGACTCAATGCAAGCTTCAAATCAAATGTTTCCGAGTGCCGCTAGCTCTTGGCTCTGGTTTTGAGACTCAGAGCAGGCGATAGGTTTTAAAACGTGTGGACGACATCCGATGCAGTCTCTATTATTTTGACATAAGTGGGTGGGTGGTGTAGATTACGTAGCATTGTAACTACAGCTTGGCTACGTGGATCTTTAATTTAAATGATAAGGCAACGCTCGGATGTTGCAGCTGTGTTTACTGTACGGAAATCGGCGTATATGAGTGTGTGTGTTTCCGGCATACAAGGACGTTTGGCCATGTTTGATAATGAAGGACGGCAAGTTTATAGGTGGATCTCGTATAGTAGTACATAGCCAGTGCCCAGTCAAGTTCTACGGCACTAATTGGTGAATGCGCTTCAATCTCAGAACCATGCACTCTCGATTCGCGGAGCTGTCGTTTTCTCCGGGCATTCAATAGCAATGATATGTGGTTTGGACGACTTTATATTATATGGTTTCCTGTTGTATCATGTGAAACCATCCCCCAAAATCCCCGAGCGACTTTCGACGTCTTTTACATCCCTTATTACACAAATTACGGTATAAAAAAGGCTACTCCTACTTGGGAAGGCGGTGGAGCCGTGATTCAAGCTTTTTTGCTCTTTGCTCCACTCCCGATGATGTAAGTGCGAAAAACGTGTGAAAATAGTCAATAATCATTAGGTAACTTTGGTTCAAAGTATAATAAACCCATGGGTATGGGCTTCACCGCCAGCCAGGCTCTCCACTATCCGCCTGGACTGACTGCAGAAAAGTCTGTTTGTTTTGCTTGCTTTGCTTGCAGCTCATTCAGAGAGTCCAGGTGAGCTTGCTTTTGGTATCCGTCACCCACAATGTCTCCAATTGACTTGCGCACCGAGGAAGAAAGGAGGCTGGAGGAGGAACGGAGACAAGCCAAGATACTCGAGAGGCATCACCTTATCGACCCCGCCTATACCGGAAGTCTCGAAGGCATAGCTACGGACTCTCCAGCACAGGGCTCGGGGTCATCTCAACGATCAAACGGAGGAGATGTCGCACCCGAGTCATCATTGAAGCTGCAGGGAGGAGATGTCCATCGCGACCTCTACAGAATCGGAGGTCGCGCAGGTCTGATGCAACGAGCGCAGACATTTTCCCACGTCGAATCTGCCAACCGAACCGATAGTCCTCTAGCAGCACACCGACAACCTGGTGGCTTCCGGAGAGAATTTTTGCTACAACAGCAGCACAGGTTCAACAGTGTTACCTCTCCGATTACAAACAATTTCTTCTCCTTCCTCGAGCTCTACGGCTCTTTTGCTGGCGAAGATTTGGCAGAATCAGATGATGATGATGTTGCGGTTCTGGACGATGAGGATGAACAAGAGGCACAACAGGGCAGAGGGTCTGCCGTAGATCGTGGGGAACGACGCCCTTTGTTAGGCACACGAAAGAGTACAAGAGCTGCGAAAAAGGGGGACGCGACGATTACCGGGACATTCTTCCTTCTTATCAAGTCCTTCATAGGCACAGGCGTTCTCTTCCTTCCAAAAGCATTCCGGAATGGTGGGCTTCTTTTCTCACTCGTCACACTGGTTTTTGTCTCTTTGGTATCCTCGTTGGCATTTCATTTGCTCTTACAATGCCGAGCCATACATGGTGGCGGTTATGGTGATATTGGAGAAGCGATCAGCGGCAAGAAGATGCGATATATCATTCTTGGATCAATCACGCTCTCTCAGCTTGGATTTGTTTGTGCAGGCATTATTTTCACGGCACAAAACTTAGACTCGTTCCTTGAAGCCGTAATCAAAGGTTCAATACCGATCACAACAAAAGCACTGATCGGTATACAGCTGATCGTACTGATACCTTTGGCCCTCATCCGGAATATCTCCAAGCTAGGTGGTGCTGCCTTGCTTGCTGATGTGTTCATTTTGCTAGGTTTAGGTTACATTTACTATTTCGATATTTCTTCGCTTGCCAGAAATGGGATCAATCCTTCCGTCAAAATGTTTAATCCTCGCGATTTCACCCTGACTATTGGATCTGCAATTTTTACATTTGAAGGTATTGGATTAATTCTTCCCATTCAGTCAGCTATGAAAGAGCCACAGAAGTTTGAGAGGATGCTGTATCTAGTTATGTTCATTATCACAATACTTTTCGCCTCGGTGGGAGCTCTTAGTTATGCGACTTTCGGAGAGAAAACAAACGTTGAAGTTATCAGCAACTTCCCACAAGACGACCCTCTCGTCAATGCTATTCAATTTCTGTACTCTTTGGCAGTGCTTATCGGAGCACCGGTGCAGCTCTTCCCAGCTGTTAGAATCGTGGAAGGTTTGCTATTTGGACTTCACTCAGGCAAGAAAGATTCCATGACGAAATGGAAGAAGAACGCCTTCCGAGCTGCAGTCGTCTGCTTTTGTGGTGTCATATCAGCATTGGGTGCTGCAGATCTAGATAAGTTTGTTGCTTTGGTTGGGTCTTTTGCTTGTATACCATTGGTTTACATCTACCCTGCATACTTGCATTGGAAAGGCATTGCCCAGAACAAGTACGCTAAAATTGGAGATCTATTCTTGATATTTGGTGGTTTGGTCGCAATGGTTTACACAACCTCTGTCACCATTGTTCGATGGTCGGAATAGGAGTTACTGCTCACGTCAGTATATTTGCTTCACAGCATGACGAATTCATCCGTGTCACTTAGACGAACAATGCACATAAATACTTAGACATGTCTCAATCATACAAACAACTGTTATATTGAATCTTCATACTCAGTTCCAATATCGTTTACCTGTGTACTACTATTAGAAGAAAACTGAAATGGCATTGACTACAAAGACAAACACATTTGATCCAGACGGGAATATTCCTGACCTCAGCGGCTAGGTAAGCAATCAAGCAGCTTCAGCTAATCCTAAACTTACTTCTTAGATCTTCATGGTCACAGGTGGTTCAGCTGGTATAGGATTAGGGATCTGCGCACACCTCCTCCAACATAATGCTGAAAAGATCTACATGCTGTCCAACAAAGCAGACCATGCACATGAAACGATTGAAGAACTTGCTGATTGGGGCAACACATCTAAAATCATTTAGAAGAAGTGTGACTTTAAGGAGTTGAAACAAGTCCGGACTATAGGGGAAGAGCTCGCCAAGCTTCCTCAAATCAATGCCCTGATCTGCAATGCCGGCCGGGGAGTGGTAGTATACAATGAGTCTATTGACGGGATTGATACTCTCATGCAAGTGAACGTGTTTGCTCAAAACTTGATTGTAGGCATGCTGCTCTCAGTCCTTTTCAGGACACCAAATTCGAGGATTGTCTTACAGTCGTCCGAGCTGCATCGCATGGCACCATCGGATGTTCAATTTGCTTCCCTCGCTGAGATTAATCGTGATATTGGCCCGTCATATCTATACAGCCGGTCGCAGCTAGCGCAGGTCTTGACAATATGTTACCTGGTCAAGCAGCTAGGAGAAGAACTCAAGGCAGGTCCGACTTTTATCAATGCTACACACCCGGGAGCTATCACCACTGATCAACCACGCCAAGCTGAGGAAGCCTACGGTATTCTAGGGAAGATCGGAACCACAATTTCTAGGCCTTCTATGAACGATCCTGTGAAGCAGGGCTGTCGGCCGGCACTCTATGCCGCCACTAGCGAGGAGGTTGTGGAGCAGGGAATCCACGGCGTATATATTGTCCCAGACAAGAAATTTACGGAGCCTTCATCACAAGCACTAGATGATGCATTAGCAGAGAATTTGTGGAAGCTGAATAAGAAAGTCTTGAGGGAGAAGGTTGGGGATCTGCCTTTCGAAAGCATCTAAATCTATAATCCATTGGTGAATATATCTCTAACCCGAAAAGCTTCAGAACTTAAGTCCCGGCATGCGCTAGAAGACGTTTACACGAACATGTTCAAATTGTTCTCAAAAATCTACTTAAGTTCTAGCATGAGCTTAAGATCACTAACACTCTTCCCATAATTCATAATCGACACCCGTATTTGCCATCCGCATAGAAGCACTGACCTTTTGGAAGCCTTTCCTCCCTATACAGTACGCATGTATAGAACGAAGCCCATGAACAAATAAACATCATCAGCATCAGCCGATGATGAACAGCATACTTGAAATTGGCAATTGTTCAATATGAATTTATAAGGATAAACATTATTCAATATCTTCCTCGTCACTAGAAAGCCTATTCTACATAGCTTTCTCTATGTGAAAGCCTGTAAGATGAAAACTGGGTTGACATCTCGATAGTCGATGAGTGACAGTACGATCGTTCTTTTGCTTAGCGATGCTTGATAATTTTACTTACCCTGAAGCGCTTAAGGAAGCATTATAGAACTTGCAGCACGATTCATGTTTGTCAAAATTTCAAAATGGGAGCACCCACTGGGTATTTTCCGCCAGCTTTGCTAATTGCGATGGTTTGGTATGATCTGATAGTTCTATTGCAATTGCTAAATACAATATAAGATTAAGAATTCTTCCAAGCACAGTGGACACACTAATAATTGCTCTCCTTCTTGTTGGGGCTTAGAGTGTCCGTATTCTGACCGGGTGGGACCTGTACTGTAGACTTTTTGTAGCCCCAGGACCTTCTTTAGGTAGTGCTAACCAAGTGTTAAGCTATTCTAGATTATCTATACTGGGTGGCTATATCTTAGCACGGCCTACATAAAATTCACAAATGTACTATGAGCACTTTTCCCGCCAGCGGGTGGCACGCTTCCGTGCAGCTTTAGTTAGAATCACATCAAAACATTGCAACGTAGAGCCGTAACATTTAGCTTCACCAGGCTGCAAATCCCCTTTCGAGTAGTGTGAGGTAACTTTTGGCGGCTCGACTCGATTTGACTAAAGCTTTTGATGTATCTTGATTCGTGTTTTTTCAAAGATTCAGCTAGCCGTTGTTTTGCATACCATCAAGAGCAGCAATCCAAACAGCTGCAAAAGTGCAGATGGAGAACTCCTTAGAACATTTCATACTCTAAGGTATGCCATTCACTTATCTTTCTGTTTAATTTTCCTTTATATGGTATTACAAATTATGGCTACAATATTAATTAACATGATATACTTCTAGCCACAGCAAGCAGTTACTGTAACGAGTATTAGGATACCGGAGGGTTTGTTTTAGGCTCATGAGTCGCCAAAACATTTAATACGAATGCTGCCCACTTTAGGCGTGTAGGAGTGCTGTTTAACTTTAAGTGATTCATCCTTGAGAGTAGGGAGTTATCGAGCTGGATGATAAACTACTGCACGCACGGTGCACGTTTTCTTCAAGTAAATTTTGAAGCAGGCTGGTTGGTTTTAGAGTCGTTGTTTGAGCAGATCTGACCCCACCAAAAGGTAGCGGGGAGATCTACGACACATGGATCTGTGCGATTGATTTCCAACTTCCTTGCTAGTGGCTGCTCTATTTCCACCCCCTGACGAATGAATAAATGAAGAGCAACGCCACGCACTGCTCAGTTCTTTGCCACCACCATTATAATATTAAGTCATAACAGGATACAATGGAGGTGATCCAACAAGCACGGAAACAATGTCTGTACAAGATAGGACATATATATGAGCTTCATATAGTCGTCTAGTCCATCTTGCCTCACCCAAAACCACTCGACTATGATTCTAGGTAGCACTTACTCCTTAAAAAGAATCCGGAACCTTTGTGAAATCTTCCATAGGGCATTAGTACGCCCCACCAATAACACCAAGTAGGTTAGATGGCCACAATAGCTCAAAACACCAGCGTAGCTCCAGACTTAGCCACGCGGTAAAAACACATCTTGAAAATCCGAAACTAGCTGTTGAGATCACAGGGATGACCCTTAGACACAGATTTGGCTGCCATGTGGTTTATACAGCCGTTGAGCCCATGCTTCTGCATCTTTGTTATCAAGCCATTCACGAAAATTGTAGAATCTTGTCCTTGAAGCACCTCTGTGCAACACCGCAGGACGGAAGTGACATCCATATCTTCCAGCGACAGCCGTATTGACAATCAGCATTATGAAGTTTATTTCTACGCCGGTTGCCTTGCTCCTAATTGCTGCGACATCTGTCCGAGCAGATATAACACAATACATCAACGAGATACCGCCATGTGGAGTATGGCCCAGCTACAAAAACAGTAATGTTGTCCTGACGCTGATAGTGTCTAGTTGGCGTGTATTCTGGAGGTATTACCAAGCTCGGTATGTGGTCTCGCAAACCAAACTTGCATATGTACAAATTCCGAGGTAGCCGCAGCAACGACTCTGTGTCTCACTCAAAACTGTACTGTCATTGAGAGCCTTCGTAAGTCTAGTTCAACGTGAGTGCTGTTTTGTATTCTGCTAATATCTGGATTCAGAGGTCGCCAACATTACGGAGTTGTCGTGTGGGACAAAGGTGATATCGCGGCAACCTTATATCATCAGCACAGTAGCCTTTGAGGGCATTGTTCTGTTAACTGGGGCGTTACGTTTATACAGTCGTTGGAGCCTTGAGGGGGCACTGAAGGCAGATGATATTCTCATGCTTGCTGCGTTGGTTCGTTACGTTTCTGGTATGTGTGACTAAAGCTGAATTAACGTTCATACAGATTCTTTCGATTGGCTTCGCGTGTATGGGAGTACTGAGTAAGCAATCTAACCAAGTTTTCCACGACATGCCGCGTAGATCTAACGCGATTACCAGGTGCTGCCTACGGATTTGGGCGAAATATATGGGATATTAAACCGGATGATTTGACAATGGCGTTGAAAGTAAGCCTTACAAATGGAAGTTAAGTCTTGGATCTTTTTAACATCTATAGGTGTTTTTTATCGATCAGATGATCTATATTACTACGCTTGCTCTGTGCAAAATATCCATCCTGCTGTTCTACCTGCGGATATTTCCCTCAAGGGCGTTTCGGATAATATGCCAAACGATCGCTGCAGCCACCATTGTTTATACAATTGTGTTCCTATTCCTTACACTTTTCCAGTGTACGCCGGTGGCATACATCTGGGAAGGGTGGCAGAAAGCTTCCAAAGGTGAATGCAGAGATCCGGCTGTAACAGCATACGTATCTGCAGCAATTAACATTGCACTGGACTTTTCAATACTTTTGCTCCCTGTTCCATGGCTAGTAAAGTTACACGTATCTTTAAAAAGAAAGCTCAATGTTCTCCTTATGTTTAGCATTGGAGTGTTGTAAGTTCCAGCCGGCATTCGACAAATAAACATAGCTAACAGGGGGCTGATCAATAGCATATGTATCACTTCCGTCATTCGCCTTACTAAACTCGTTCAATACAAGACAACAACCAATCCAACGAGCAAGACCACCTATCATCGCCTGTGCACTTAGAACCTTGCTAACTTCTACAAGTGGACTACGTGGAGACGATTTACTGGACCGCCATTGAAGTTTATGTTTCCTTGATCGTTCCCTGCCTACCAGCGATTCGCCCCCTTCTCTCCAATCGCTTTCCTAGATGGTTTGGAAACGAATCCCAAAACCGGAACAGAAGCAACTATGAACAGTCCGATCCCACCGGAGATTCCTTCATGATGTCATCCTCCTCGAGGCCGAAACTAGGTGTGGGATCTTCTAGCCATGGCACATTTCTGAAGGATTTATCGCTAGGAGATAAATGTCGGGGGACGGTCTCCACCGGTGTGACGATCGGTAATACCAGCGAAGAGCAGCTGGTGGTCGGGCAGGGCATCTCCGTTTCTACAAAGACGCATATCCAGGCTACTATTCAGAACGTGGATCCCGAAGAAAGGTATGGAAGATATAGTCACGAAAAGCATTAGATGTCAGCCTGTAGCAAAAGCCTAATTATCTAAAATTTGCATAACATAGTACCTGTCGATTTCTTTTCGGAGGTACTACTGCCTACCACATTGACATATAAACTAACAGCTACTACTAGACGACGCAGTCTGTTTCATTGAAGCACGTTTTGCACCATCTTACTGAGATGAAATATCACAGCTAGATCTGGAAATACTGTTTAGCCAAACTCCCAGCCCGTAACATGTTCGAGTTCTCCTAGTTCCCACCCCTTTCCGCGCTGCCCTTTTCAGCGCTCCCTCTCAGTCTATTGTTTCTGGTACTTCTATCAATAAACATAGATTTATCAGCCTATGAACCATGCAGAGTACACGGTTAGTCCATGCGGGTGCCACAACAAGCTTCTTACACTCAAAGCATCAATTTAACTTGCCAAGAGATATCGATCAGAATCTCAAGATTGATTTCCTGAACACAGGTCGAGAAATGATCTTGCAATCATTTTCTTTATCGCGCACTGGTAAACTTAACACCTGCTGTCTTTTGAGCACTTTTCCACCGAACTCATGACCCGAGCTAAGATCACGTGACATCCTATTGTACCTCAACATTCAGAGCGAAGAGCACGTAGAATTAGATATTTGTATTGATCCGATAACGCCGTATACTACTTCAATGCTGGGTATTTCCTTTTTCTCCATGACCATCCCTCCAAGACCTTTCCGTCAAACTCTTCCTCGCCAAGTTAACTTTGTCAGCGCCACGGCTTGGCCTACTTCACAGCGCTGGTTTCATTTTAACGCATTTGAACGCCATCATCACCAACAGCTCCCGAGCTCATCTTAAGAGCAAGCCCCCTAAAAGCACACATAACAGCAATCGCGCCGTGGACGTTGGTGATGTCGGATTTATGGCGGTATTGCTTTCATCGGGAGGCATGTCGCTGCCCTTCCGGTTAAATTCACAGGCTCGCTTGGAATCCGCCTGGGCAGCGCCGGGCTCCTCATGATCATCTTCCACAATCAGGCTTCGGCCCAAACACGCGGCTGTCTCTTTGTACTCAGCATAACCGTTCAAGTCACAAATGATGTACTCGCAGTTGGCGGTGCCGTTGGTGGTATCATTGGTGCTGACCGCGTAGACGGTCTCATTTGACGGACAGCATGCTGTCATCAGGTCAGCATATCTCTCTCGCTCACAGACAGACCAAGTTCACACGTGGGTGGCCTTACAGTGCAGAAGTGGGAGCGTGCGCGAGGTGTGCAAGGTAATACATGCGCCGGTGTTGTTGGTGGGAAGCGGTGGAATGTAGACCTGGGCGCGGAGGCAAGCTGGTTCGAGAGAACTGACCATCGCGAAGCCTCAGTCCATTTTCTGGCCGAGGGTGAGTTGTGAGTGCCTCGTCCTGCGGGAGCAATGTGAGGATATATATATCTCTCGATATCACGGTGGCCAAGGCCCAAGCTGCCGACTCAAGGAGCTGGGCGCTGGGCAGTGTCGTGACAGTTCTTGTTTACTGCTTGGCTGGCCCTTTCTTTTCTTGTGATGGCCGTGACGGCAAATGCACGCGGGTGACGTGGATGAGAACACTGACTTGAACCCTCAGAGCGCGCTGGGAATCGAACACGGCGGAGATGGGGGAGGAAGAGGAATCTTTGTCGGGGCGGACGACGACTTTGTTGTTCCTTTGACGAGGTAATGGCGCCAAGTGCGCGCCCAGGCGCCGAGATTCCCTTTTGACTTGGCTCACCCAAGATCTTCGCTTTTCATGGGATTTTGCACTTGGCAATAATTCGGATTTCTTGGGAGCTGATTTCCGTGCCAGCTTGGCGCGCGTTTCACTGGGTGCAGCGTCCGGGGCAGTCGTTTGTGTTTCAGCATTCATGATGTGCAAGAGTCAGTTGGGTCGGTGACAGGTACACAGCCTTCGAACAACATGCCTTGGCGATGTCTGTGTGAGCGTTGAAAAGATCCCCAGGTGCCGGATATCGTGTAGTGCGAGAAGTGAAAGCTCGTGTAAGAGGATTATCTTAAGGCGGATAGCTAGAAGAAATAGTCTATCCCATACTAATCCCCTAGAATGCCTAGTGCCGTTGTTGCCAAAGAAACGCCAAAAAAGGCCAAGTAGGAAAGATATTGGCTGACGTTGTACAGCCATATCATTTGTATCTACTTGCTTGTCGTGTTTGTTGTTTGAGCCGTCCGTCCCGACGAGTAAGAGGACTTTTTAATCGAATATTCCTATAAAGCTTTACGTCCTCATTCCAGCACGTAAATTTTCCAAACCAATTTTCTGGGTAGGATTTTGTAGCCAGAAATAGTGACATCGATAGAGCATTAGTGGTATTCCGATTGATGCTTTACAAGGTGGCAGACACAGCCATCACCTGAATAATTAATGCTCTTCACGGTGTATTCTCCAGCGTGTTTGTGGAAGAAAGACATCCGATCTTGGAAGTAGGAAGCTCTAGCTCAACTATTCTTTGAAGGTTCGATTTCATTCATCTTTCAAATTCTATTCTTCTTTTTTCAGAGATAACGCAATCTCGCACACCGTATTGAAGGTAGATAAATCATATGTTTAACAAAGCTAGCCTTCAGGGAGAGGAAATAAAGAGTGAGTATTCCCCACCACAGCGCGGATTCAGCAAAGTCATGAAATCCAGTAGGGAAGCCATTTCAATTTTTTTTACAACTGGGAAACGGTACCTTGGGTTCCAAGTCAACATTCACTCTTGACCTGATTTGACTAATTAACTTCATGTCTGAGAAGAGATAACGAAACGTAATAGCAGAGCAAGCTGCGGCTTATATATAACCCACTCTCATTCCAAATATCACAAAGTGCAAGTTGAAGGGTAGTCTCGGAAATATCTAGATCTGAACAAAGCCACGTAGGTGATCTCTCAATTTCAATCCTCTCCAAAACAACCCCACAGGAATGTGAAATCTGCTCAACATATCAAGTGGAGTCTGCCCCACTTCCCCTCTCATCGATCTTCTCTCCATCACTAACAGCTACCCCTGTTCTCTCACCTAGCGTAACGCCCTCTGTTTCTAACTTCTCTTGTTGTTGCGGACTCATTCCCTCGGTATCAATGGTAATCTTCGGACCAGTAAACCACTTCCTCGCATCCAAAAAGTAGTATCCTAATGCACCGCCCCAGACCGCGCAATTAATCACGACCGTATAGTTCATACTTTGGGGTGATGGGTTAGGGCCGGAGGAAGGGAACATTGCTAACAAGATGCCAAAGACCAAGAAAATGATCGCGGTCCATGCAATAGGAATGGAAAACTTGCCCGTATAGACTGGGCCGGGGACAAATTTTGACTGACCCCAAAGAAGACGGCAGAGGATGGGGGTCCCCCATGCAAGATTATTACCTGCAACTGCGAGGGAGAATAGTGCTGATGCAGCAGCGGGAGCAATTAGACACAGCAGTCCCAAAACAAGTGCGAGAAAAACACACCCCCAGATCGCACGGAGAGGGATGTATCCGAATTTCTGGGAGATGGGTCTGAAGAATGACGAGAACGGAAGGGCACCATCACGAGAAAACGCCCATGCTTGTCGGGAAGCAGCGACAAGGATCGACAGGCCCATAAAGAATTGCACGATGAATAGGAGAGACATCATGCCTAGTGCTCCGTTCTTGCCAAGGGCGTCATAGTATATCTGGGCCATAGGCTGCCCGAACGGAGACCCGAGCAGACTCTCTAGATCTGGGCTCATGCAAGCTGCTAAAACGATCATAATAACGAACCCTAAAATCCAGCAAGATCCAATGGACATGAGAATGCCGTATGGGACAGCTTTCGCGGCGTTGGATGCTTCTTCCGACATATGAACACATGAGTCAAATCCTCCCTATTGTTGGCAAGCTCGTAGTTAGCTTGCTATTTCGACAATCTCTCAATCTCAATTCGGATTCTCAACAATAATTGTCTTTGGTAGCATGCTCTTTGGATTTTGAACATGTCATTATGCTTAAAAAAACTACTGGAATGCTCTCAAAGCTGGAGAAAGTAACTAGACTTACTATTGTCCATATTGGTGACAGCCACGCCAGCATGAATGCAAAACCTGTTGGCCAGGTGGTGAGGTTTTCTTGATGTGTGAAGATGTAGTGCGCATCGTTGCGATTGTGTTTTCCAACTGGGAGAGCGATGATGGTTGCAACAATAAGGATCATATTCATCATAACGAAGACGCTTTGGAGTTTGCCCATTGCTTTGGAGAGTGTCGAGGCTAAAATCCCGTGACAACATACACATGTAAGAAATACTGCATATACTTGTCCGTTGCTAGGGGCCCATTCGCCATCTCTTGCAATCACAATTCTGCCTTGTTAGCTACGAAAGTGATTAGTTGAGGTGGGCTTACACCGAGAGGAACATAAGTGCGAAGCCATAATCAATGCTGCACAACCCGCCGACTAAACCAAGAGTATTCGAATAACCGACCAAGAAACTCAATGCGTTCCTCGTTTTCGGGGATGCGAAATAGTGTGTCCTTAAAGGTCAGCCATTTCTCATGGTGGTACTCCAGCTCTTGTGCTTACCACCAATACAAACCGCCAGATGTCGGCATCGCTGATCCAAGATCTGCCATGGCAAGTCCTACGATGAAAATAAACATGGAGGCTATAAACCAGCCCCAGATCATTCCCACTGGTCCGGCAGGAATCGAGAAAGCCAAGGTCGAAGCTATCGAAGGAAGCAATCCCATAATGGAAAAGGCTATTCCAAATACTTCGATCATTGTAAAGTTACGACGGAGCTCTTGTTTATATCCCAGCTTGGCTGTATTTGTTTAGTTGATGCGACGTTTACCATGACTCGGATCCAGAGAATCAATGCTTACCCAGAAGTTCAGCATCGGCTTTACCTGCTAATAGTTCCTGGGGGACCGATGGCGCTCCTGACATGGACTTTTCCAAGTCCGCGTGCATAGAAGCACCACCTGTTGTTCCTAGTGATCCTATCATCACTGCGATATCTTGAATGTCTGGCGAGAAGTAGACGTTTGATGTAAATGGTGAGAAAGGAGAAAGGTAAATATAAGCCAAATACAGGAGACTAGTCTAGCCTTTGCATGCACGCTCTTGTGCATTTGGGGGTCATGTCACGCACCCGGTCAGACACGGTAAGCTTGATTGCGAGCAAGGATTGGGTAAGAAGAATGGGATTTGAAGATAATTGATAAGAGCTGCTGCATGATGGCAGAGTTACAGCACAGAAGAGCGGGGGGTAGCAGATCGTCCAGCCAGATAGAGACAAAGCTTGATCTCCAAAATAATTTCGATAGGCCAATTGAGCAGCACCTTCAACACCACAGAAGAATGGGCGAAGCAATGTAACCTAAAGCTATGTAGATATTCTATAGTAGTTGGGTTAGTATAGAAAAGCAACCTAAGCTAAGAATCTGCGACGCAGCACAGCACCCGGTTGTTCTGAAAGTGTGATGTATGATATATACATCGCACTTTCTCAGACAGCTTGGGTAGGTAGCTCTAGTTGATTAAACTCGACTGATTTTGGTGTGATTCAAGCCTATAATAAGGAATAGAGCGTAAGCTCGCTTGGGGTCAATCCAGGTAAATAATAAGCCCTCACACTATTTTGTAATACCCCGCGTCACTGGCTGCGATACGATGGTGATATATCGATGATGGAAAACATATGAACGGATAAATTGAAATATAAACCTTCATTTGATAGCTAATTACTATCTAGAATACACGTCTTGAAGACAGATCAAGAGAAACTAGAGTATTTGTTATTGTTTTTACTTCAACAAGAAAAGGGGTTAGTTTTTAGACGAGGAATCAAAAGAATGGCTGCCTCAAGTTTTAGGCTCCAATAAACTTTTAATTCTGCCAGCCTCGCCTGGCACACGCAGCCTTTCCACAAGTCTCCCCTCCAAACGTCCAAGTACCAATCGACCTCAGCACAGTATGAATCGACGAATGGTGAGTTTTACTCAAAATTATGGGTGCATGAAACTGACAGCTCACAACAGCTCACGAAAGAAGATGAGGCTGCAGCTGGCAACGACGAGGTTGAGGTTCGCAGAGAAGACCAAGACAAGATCAACAAGTTCAGCAGGCTGCACCAACGCGAGATGGCCCTTGAAGAGGACGTGAAATCCAAACAGGTGAGCTGTGGTGTCTCCAAAGGTCTGCCACTGTGTCTAATACATTTCTGTGTTGCAGAAAGAGAAGGAAGACCTTGACGATGTTTCAAACGAACTGGAGCTTGCAGATGAGGATGATCTGATACAGTACGCAATCACAACTCTCTTCTAACAGTTAAAGCACCCTCTTACCATTAGTCAGATACAAAATCGGAGATTCTTTCATTTCATTGCCCTTACCCGAAGTCCAAGAGCTATTGTCAACATCTACAACAAAGATTGAGGACGAAACAGCGGTGGTAGAGGAAAAGTTAAGCACCATCAGAGAGGAGATGTCACAGTTGAAGGTCCAATTATATGCGAGATTTGGACGCAGTATAAATTTGGAGACATAGGCGCATTTCAAAATACAAGAATACCCCAAGCAGACAGAAATATTGACTTCGGAAATTACCAAATTATCACGGAGCGGGAGACGTGACGATTCAGTATTGACATCTACTCGGCGCATACACATGCCGCGACTATTTTCCGGAATCAATACAGACAGTTCGATGTCTCACGTTGGGACCTTAGGTATGAAGTGCTCGCCGACACAATGTCATCTGCAGCTATTATAGAGTCAATATCAACGAGGGAAATTTGACGACGACCGACATTTCGTAATAACATTCAAGATTATGGCAAAGTTTATGGTACTGGAAATAACACTCCCAAGGATTGCGGATCCTCGTTGATCCCGTGTCTTATCCATTTCCCTCAAACTCTCATCATTGCTCAATAACTCATAATAATGTATCGATCGTTTTGTCTCCGACAACTCTTTTCTAACTTTTCGAGAGAAAAATTTCATTCCCTCTCTCTTTACTTTATATATTTGTCCATATTTGATAGAAAATAACCTTTTGTGTCTGTGTTGTCATATTTCCTTAGCCCCGAACTGCTTGAATAAGTATTAAGCTCGGGTCGGATATCTTTACCCGTTGAGGCGAACCGGACAATTCTGCAAACTTCCCTCGGTTCTAACGGCATTTCAAGTCTATAAAGCCAATCATGACTCTAGGATAGTACCAGCATGCATCTGTAGCACATTCGTTTCTGTGTGGGGATAAGCATCTCCCCGGGGGCACAACGCAACTAGCTTAAGGTTGGACTCTAACCCATATCTAGATGTCCTTCCAGCCTCTTTTTTAATGCATCATTCGTATCCATCTTGCAAGCTCTTCGTTCTGGTACTACTGGTATGATTGATTAGATAATTTGAAGTATGAAGTCAACGGATGACCAAGTAGTGGCACAAGCCAATGGTGTGCGCCAAACATTAAATTGCCCGGATGTTGTATGCTCACGTGCTATAGAACAGAACAATACACAACCACAAGCAATCTCCAAGATTGATAAAAGAGATGTCTCGTCCGCGTATAGGATAGATAAAATGGATAATGGAGTTCCAGTGCCAGGTTCGAGTGATTGCAGTGAGGACTCATCACACAAAACGATAATACACTGGGATGATGGAGATCCCGAAAATCCATACAACTGGTCAACGGTTGGTACATTAATCCTACACCGTTCAATTTCTAATCTTGTAAGGGCAAAAAAATATGCATTGTTGTAATCGGTGGCTTCACCGTGCTGAACAGTACAATGGGCTCTTCGCTACCTTCCAATGCCATCCCATACATTGCCAGCTACTTCAACATCACTGATCCCACACAGAAAGGTTTGCCAATATCAATCTACATTGTCGGATATGTTGTCGGACCGTTATTGTTCGGACCTCTATCGGAGTCTTACGGGAGAAAACTAATTATGACCTCGACATTTTTTGGCTTCACGGTATTCACTCTTGGCTGTGCAGTCGCACCAAACTGGGCAGCATTGGTTATCTTCAGGTTCTTAGCCGGTGCTTTTGCTGCATGTCCCATCTCGATTATTGGGGGTATCTATGCCGATATTTATGATGATCCAGTAAGCAGAGGCCGCTCTATTGCGGTGTTTGTTGGCGCCACGTCTGTAGGTCCACTGATATCCCCTATGATATCTGGATATATCACTCCAGCTGCAGGATGGAGGTGGACCTTTTGGTTTGCCGTCATATTTGCTGGTGTTTCCTGGATTCCATTGTTATTCCTACCCGAAACATTTGCACCTGTTCTTCTTGCTAGCAGAGCAGCAAAATTGCGCAAAGGTACTGGAGACCAGAACATTGTTGCTGCAGTGGAACTTGAGAAAAAGGGGTTCAAACAAATGGCTACAGTGACTCTGACACGACCGCTACGTATGATTTGCTTCGAGTTTATTGTACTGTTCACATGTCGTAAGTAGCACCATCAACCAAAAACCCTGCACTCAAACTTTTTAAGAAAACATAAATTAATCAGATCCGCAGTGTATCTTGCCGCCGCTTATGGTATCTTCTACTTGTTCTTTCAAGCCTATCCGATCATTTTTCAAGGCGTTTATCTTAAAAGCGACGGAGTTTGTGGTCTCATGTTTCTCCCAATCGCCTTTGGAGGCATTGTCGCAACTGGCTTCTTCCTTTACTACGATCATATATTATACCGTGCCCAACAACTTCACAAACCATGGACAGCTAAAGAAGAGTCCCGGCGATTGCCTCTAGCCTGCGTTGGAGGTCCTCTTGTCGTGATCGCTCTCTTCTGGCTAGGATGGAGTGCACGGCCTGAGGTTCCGTTCTGGGTACCAATGTTAGCTGGGATACCATTTGGAATTGGGTTCATCCTTGTTTTTATGGCTATGATAAATTATTTGACGGACGCGTACGAAATATTTGCAGCATCCGCCATGGCGGCGTCGGGGTGTTGTAGAAGTATCGTCGGCGCAGTTTTGCCATTTGCGACAACGAAGATGTATGGAAATCTAGGAGTAGCATGGGCAACGAGTCTTTTGGCATTTATAAGTCTGTTGCTTTGTGGAGTGCCCTTTATATTTTTATGGAAAGGCAACCGGATACGGGATGGATCGAAATTTTGCCGCTACTTAAGAGAGAAGAAGGCTAGCGATCTGAGGGAGTTGGACAGAGAGGTGACAGAGAAGACAGGGGCTTGATATCATTGGTGTCAAATATAGACTGGACAGTGGCGGAAATGATTAAAGTGGCCATTCAATTTGTGATTATTTTGAGCCTCACTTTTGTACCGGAGCACATCCTCCGTTCAAACTCGGTGTGTCAGCCTCAGATTTCATCACTTTTATCGACCCACACGACATCCCTCCTCCTTTTTAAGCGAGATTCCCCTCTTCTTGCACCTTGCAGAACACCTCAACAGCACCATTACACGTGGTATATTATAATTTTGATTCGCAGTCAATGATCTCAAATCTATGTATACAAAGCCATCTTGTGTAACCGTAGTTCAGTACAACAGACCACACAGCGGGAGGAGAGGTGTTAGTGCTAGTCATCACATTGCATTGACTTGCCTTGCAGCTCTGCCAACACACGCACATGATGTCGTCCCAGCCCAACGCCCGGCTGCATCATCTTCGTGACTTCCAGTTGTGTGATATGAGGCTGAAAACATCATAGTTATATCACCCTTCTTACCAAGCTCCTTTAATTGAAAAACTCCTAACTTCAGGGACATCAAGAATTGAAACGAAAGGAATTTGACTGATGCCACAGAATTCTCGATGTTTCTAAATGCTATTCCCATAGTCTCTTCGAGCAAGGCTGTCCTCTCCCAAGCCCCTGATTTGACTCCTAGAGAGAAAACAACCAATCCCACCCCGACCCGTCGATCAGAATATCCCACTCCTCGTCAATTACTCTTTTCTCCGCGACCAACCCAGCCAATTGACCCCCGCTCTCCACAACCACATTACATCATTCTCACCATAACCTCCTTCTCCTCCACCTATACGACTACGATTCTACTTGGCAATACCTTCCTCGCGTCCCCTACATCAGAGTCCACGACTTCCAACATTTTGATACCACAAATACCAGGAATACCAACTGGGACAATTGTTGGTATTGTAGTTGGATGTGTACTTGGGTTCTTGGCGTTGGGGTTGGGTTTTTATGCTTATGTCTTAAAGGCTAAACGCGACAGGCGGCGGAGGAGGAGAGCGAGGGGTAGCAGCAAAAGTCGGAGTACAAGGAGTAGTTCTGGGGAAAGTAGCGGAGCTGGAGTAAGTAAACTTTGAAAGTCTCTAGCTATAGCTGCTAATGTGGACTAATTAGGCAAATCCGCGGCCAGCAAGGCCACCAGATCTGGGTCCAGGTCCAGGTCCTGGACCTGGCCCTGGCCCTGGCCCTGGACCAAGTAGGTGTCTCTTTTTCTACGATCTTATGATGTTGAAGTGATCTATAAATGACCTAAAAGAATACGAGACTGCCATCAAGCATTAGCAGTAAGAGACACTAACTTCTTTGATAGGACCTGGCCCTCCACCATTTGGAGGCCCACCTTTCGGAGGTCCACCTCCTGGTCATCCATTTCCTGGGCCACCGCCAGGACGACCTCCAGGACGATGAAATTCACTTCATGCGTTCCAATTTATGAACTCTATGACATTAGTGACAAAGAGCCAATATTCATGTCTCCTAATGTATCTTTCAGCCAATGGCGGACCTGTTGTCTGGATTACAGAAGGTACATAGCTAGGGGAGCTTCTGTGACCATTGGCTCAAGCTTTGTGATATCCTCTACCAAGAATTTAATCAAAAGCATTTCGATTTTCTTATCGCACTGCAACCATCTTGGAAGCTTTGTAACGGGTTTCTTGTTTCCAATTTCGAGTTTCAAAGCCTGTGTTCCTTTTTATACTAGCAGGCGTTCGGTAGAAGTTGAATGTTCGCAGATGTGTAAACGCTTTTCCACAACTCTGATCCTTCACCAGTTAATCCTTAGTGAAGAAAAGATCAATTAATAAGTGAAGCTCATTAGGCGGATAAAATACATTGAATTAATCATGGCAGGTACCTCTTATAATACTTTCCTCATAGGAAACTACATTTAAACGAAGAGAAATAATCTCAAAAGCATCCATGAAAGGCAGGAATAGGTATTCAAGTCGTTATTATAATAGGTTATCTCTAAACACTTGTTCATCTCTCGATAACTTTGTAATATTCGCCAGATTATCAATCGCGAATCTAAAGTTCAGCACCCGTCGCAACAGTACTAACCTACCAAACTTGCTTTACACTGTGCTTTTTTTGTGGGGTGGATTCTCTTGCCCCGTCATCTCTCAACAATTTCTTGGGTTTGGATCATAGGCTGTTGGTAGCTCCCATTTGAACTGATGGCCTGCTGATGTAGGGAGCGGTTGTCTAACAATGGCAGCCGGCATCTGGGATCCAGCTATGGACTGGTATGCAGGCTCCATCCTACCAAGCATAGACCCAGTAGGCGTGCTTTGAGTTATATCATGATGAGATACATAATATGAAGTTGGTTGACAATGGGTGCTATCTAAGAACAAGCTTTGAGTTGTACTGTTGAAGTGTGGTGCGCCAGTCATTCCTTGCTTCTTAGCCGGTGATATCGAGCTAGCAGAAACAGTACTCTCTGGCACTTGTTTTCTGATGGGCTCAGATTTGAATTCCGAACCATGGTTAAGAATCGTACTTTGGGAATTTGATTGAGCAGGCTGTTGCCAGTTATACGACATCGGGCTATGTTGAGGAAGCAAGCTAGATTTAGGTGCTGAGTAGAACGTCACAGCTGTCGAATAATGTTGAGGGGTAGCAGATAGAGTATGGAACGCCTGTTGCTGTGGAAGACGTCTATTTTGGGTACCGAAAGTCTGGGAGGATGCTGAATAAGTCGAATCAAATGACTGTAGTTCCGGCTGCATCATATCATTGAACATCGGACCGTGCACACACTCTGGAGTGGAAAACCCCGTATGCTGGTAATTATCAAGGTGGCTCCGCATCGTATTATGTGCTCCATTAGAGAAACCAGGCATTCCAAGTGTTTTATAATCCTTTGGAGTAGAATCTGTAGTCAGATCAATTATTGGAGTAGAGATCCCGACTTCCGAGGCTTGTGATTGTGTTTCATACTGCAACTTCCGTTTCAGGCACCCCGTACTTTTATCTTGAAGCTTTTGATTAGTTTCCGGATGTTGAGCAGCTGTCAGACTTGGTTGAGGTTGGCCCTGGTCGTCAACTCGATCTCGTACGATTGAATTTTGTGGTTTAGCTTGGACATACTGCCGCATCATCTCGGTTGTTTGCTGGGAAGAGGCGTGAGTTATGTTAGGATATTGCCGTGTTATATTATAGGCTTTTTCTACTGGTGGGTTAGATGCCGGAGATCTATTCGATTGAGCTGGGCTCTTGTAAGATAACTTGTACAGCTCAAATTGTCTATCGGGAGTGCTTCGAATATTTGTTACTATGTGCTTAGCTTTGAAAGCAGCTTGTTGTTTAGGGGTAAATGTCTGCAGATCTTTGCTGCTGAGGAGTGACCCGCCTGGTAATTCGTAGATTTTGTATTTAGCAACGATCGGATTGGCAAAGTTGACCGTAGCTAAAGGTGTATTTGCCGTTTGTGTTTGGTAAGTTACAGTAGAGGCAGGCGAGACTGTAGCAGCCACAGGTAAGGAATCCCTAGCTGGAAGAAGAGATGCTGATATGCGTGGCAGTAGAGACTCAAGATTCCCAGTAACATTCAGTTCACCTATCCATTCCTGCTGCCTTTCGACGAAACTATTGACTGAAGTTGGAGCCTCCGCAGTTGATCGTAATAGTCCTTCCACTAGTTCTCTTTTTGGCATTAGATCATTAGTGGCTTGATCTGTTGTAATATTGACTCCCATAGTATTAACACTTGGCTGTGATATGCTTGGTACCTCGGATAATTCTCTCTCAGCTGCCTCTTCAGCTTCGAGATCCGCCAGCAACAATGCCTCAATTTCATCCCCCTCATTATTGATGTGTTGTGTTGGCGATGATTTGGTAGAGAAATAAGGCTGGGTGAAAGCTGACGAAAGAATAACTTCCTCGTGTTTTTCCTGAGTGTCTTTACTCGCCATACTCTCAGCAGGTGAGGATAAGCCTGTGTCGTCGTCGCAATCATCGCCAAAAAGTGAAGGCATTTCGTCAATACTTTCATCAGATGATAGGTTATTTGGATAAACTATATCTTCGGCAAGAGTACATAGTCCCATATCGTCGGCAGAATCATCGCAACCAAAAAGGGAGTCACTATCGATCCCGGCTAAAGTTTCAGCCTCGGACTTATTCTCAAGAGCTCTCTCCTCGATCATAAGAGCAGATTTTGGAGCGATTTCAGCTTGCTGTGCTTGTTGCACTTGTCGTTGTTCTTCTTCCTCGCGTTTCTTGGACGTATTATTCCGGTGTCGTTCCCTCCTCTCTGCTTCCCAGATTGCATGTTGCCTACTTAGCTGTTCCATATCTTCCCTCTTCCTTTTCCCGGCTTCTTTAGCTTTTTTAACATCCTGAGCAAGCTTAGCTTTGTGTTGCGCTTCCATACTATGTTTGCGTTCTGCAATCTCTTTGTTTCTCTGTGTCAGAGCAGCAAGTTCCTTCTCCTCTTTCTCCCTAAGTGTCGAGTTTTTAACGAGATGTTCCTCTTCACGCTCTGCCTTATTAGCAATCTCTGTGGCACTTTGGGCATCTTTGGCCGATTTATCGATCAAAGCTTGCCTTGCCTCAGCGAACAATTTTAGCTGCAATTCCTCCAGTTCTGGGCGAGCGAAGCGCTCTAATTCGGCGAGTTTTTGCTGTTTGGTTCTCCCCATAGCGTATGTAGTGAGGCTATACAACGATAGTTACACGGATAGTAGGTGATTGCGGACTCTCAAACTCGTTTTGTCAGGAATTGACAGTGTTCCTTCGCAATCCCGAGATTTTTGCAGGAACAGTTATCAGAAGAATCGTTGCAACCAATTCAAAGAAGAGTGCCAAAATTGTTAAACCGTCAAGTTCGATATTGTTTGAAGTTCGTGAAATGTCGAGGTTTCTAGTTTCAAAAGATTGGGAAGGGAACGTGGTGAACTACTCCGTTTAGAAGTGAATATTATGATATAGACAGCGAGAGAACTCGAGTCCACGTGATGTAACTTGAGGTAGCTTCCACGCTACAGCCTAGCGTACCATCTAGAGAAGATGCAGGATCTTCTGCCAGAATATGAAGACCTGAGTCTGCTGTACTGGTAGATCGAAATTTTCGAGATGACAAAACCTTTTTGATATTGGGAAAAGTTTGAGAACACCGAAGAAAGCAGCAAAGATTGTTACATTTGCGATGAACAGCATGGTGGAGTCATTAGCTTCTGCGTTCTCGCGCTAGGATATTGGGCTACCATAAATACTCAATGATGCAATGAGTCTTCCACATAGAAATGGTGGTGCCTTGCATGGCTTTTCGGGACTGTCGTAGAAGTACGAATGACAACAACAAACATATAGAAGAGCATTTAAGTGCAGACCTAGACAGAAGTAGTAATACCAGGTCACCGTTTTCTAAAGTCTTTGCAGCAGGCATCTCAGCTACCTTGACAATATGCTAAATATGTGGGTCACTTTAACAACTAGTTCTCTTACTACCGTTGGAGCGTGCCAAACTTAGAATAAGACTCATTACACTCTATCACTAGAATCTGTATTAAGTGAGCAAATTAATTACACCAGAACCTTGAGAATGAGGGATAACATGTTAGGCAAATCAGAGAGATGATCAGCAATTTCGTCATTTTCTGAAAAGATTTCATGATGTTTGCATCGTCTATTTTTAGAATAGATTCGCTTTGTGCTCATCTTCCTTTTCGTATACATGAATTATTGATATTGCAAAAAATATTTCACAGAACGTTGATATTTTACTCCAACCTAGAGCTAACACTAAAGAAACTGATTTGACGTCTCTGAAAGAATATCAAACGATGTTCATATGCTTTCAACCTAGCATCCCAATTATATAGATATTGATGGTGATGTCGCGGACAGGAAAATGCTTGGAGCAGGCGGTCATTGTGGTCAGAACTGAGGGACAAGAGGCCAATATAATGATATGGATTTTCTGTATCACACCAGGGTTTCACCTTAGGATTTCAAACGTTACACGCATCACAGAATTGACTGTATACAGCCTTCTCGCCCTTCACATTTGCACTTGTTCATGTCAGATGTCTCATAGGCACCATTCAAGAAGCTAATTTCCTCATTAATTCCTCTTCACTACTGTATGGCATTTAGATTGGGTGATATAAAGCGAGGTGATGAACTTTCTAATGATGGACTAAACCTCACCCTAAGTAGTATTGTAATCCGAGGTCATAACAGCATAATTAACCACAGCAAACCTCCATATTTTCATATCATTGGAAAAATATGCTGCTGACACTGAAAACTATCCTTAATTTCTTTCATAATGCAGCAATCTTTCAGTCTCCTTATGGAATTATTGTGAAGTGGAACATCCTCATTATTCTACTTCTCTAAGATAGGAATTTGAGTTGATACCAGAGTTTCTCGGGTTTCCCGGAAGACAAAGAGATAGTATGATTCATACATTAAATCAGTTTTCGACAAAACTTCGCTTTTAGTGCAGGAGGTACAGGATCCATAGAGCAGGCCTGCATTCGGGCCAACTCAAACTGTCGATATGTGTATATGCTTGAAAATAGACCGCATACCAAATCGAAAAGGGTGAATATTAGCACAATTACTGCTATCCAAAAAGTCCAGTACTGAACTTTGTTACGGCTATCCTTGAGAAGCTGCCACCAACTATGCGCAGGTTCATTTGATGCTTCTATCAGTTCAAGTAGCTGTTGCCGCCAATAGTTGTAGTCGCGAAGATCAAGAAGGCGAATCCGACCATGATGTGCTATCTTGTAAAAGTCTTTCCCTTGCTGGCGGAGAAAGTCTCGAGTCTCTTGCCCATCGAAAGGAAACAAGAGATTCAAAGTGTCAATTGCTTCTGTCAGCACATCCTGGGGAATGATGGATGTTGCTGCTTCTAAGTGATGTATCAAGCAAATCTTATGCTCATATATTTTGACCGCTCGGCGATTTCGGTTGTATTGAAGATGTTCTGCAAGATTGTCTGTCCATTCGATCTTTATACTCGCGAGGCTAGCCAGAAGCGCTGCCGTGAACCGTGGCTCGATCATGTAGTCCTTGTGGCCGAGAACTACATTTTCGCTGGAGATGAACTGGGCACGGATTAGTTCCTCGAGTGTTGCCCCATCTTCCCATTGAATGGGGACTGTATTTGATTTGACCGGACCTAGCGATATATCGCTTGATTGAATATTAATCGTCACACATATTCGTATAGTGAGCTCGATCGATCTCAGAATGGCCCCATCATCACAATTAAGATAATTTTTTTTCACTGCCTCTAAAATCTGCCTCCGGGATTGCATTCGCTGTTCATATATCACTAGCATGACATCCCGTACGCCGTTGAAATTCTGCACCGCGAAATCGACCTTGTCGTGCCTGAGCGGCGAGAGTTCGGCTGATACATAGCTAAAAAAGCATTTGTATCGGTCACCATAAAGATTTGAATCAGCAAGCTCCAAGGCTGGCCAGATAGTACGTAACAGCAAGCGAGTTTGACGCTTGTCAAGGTTATGAAGGCTCGCAAGGAAATCCTTGGAGAAGCAGGAGGAATGGACCAGAGAATTGAGCTCCATTAGAAATGAAATCAAAGTTGCGAGTTGTTCAGTCAAGGCTACCTGGATTTATCAATTGAGAATATGAAGATAGCGCCAAGGACAATGTAACCACAGCAAGGAGCCCTGGTGACGATGCAGTAAAGAACCAACCAGATTCCATGCGACGACGACCCGGTCAACCCCTGAAAGTTCAGCCTTCTCTACCAGTTGTACCATCAGTATCACCTTTCCCACTTGCTGAAACACTCTAGCTTGTTCGATAACCCTCCATATACTTAAAGATCGTGCTGCAGGTCTTTTATATATCCATCAATTGTTAGATTCCACGGCCATGTCTCCGGCGCCTTGCCAATCGCGCACCCATCCACGCGGGTAGCCTTACTACAGGTCTACATCTCCACGCCCACGACTATGGCAACAATTGAGCGCCAGCGACCCGATGACAATACAGCGAACAGTAACGAGAGGCTTTCTGGCCATCTGCAGGAACTCTTGTTGACTGTTGTGCCCAAGACCTCGCCGGCCACCATCGCCGCATCGTCTTCTAATCTTACCCAGCAAAAGCTCCCCCCACTCCAGCGAATCTTTCGAACCTTTCGTAAACAGCGCGGCGAGTCGAAGAAGCCACTTCAGGTCAGCCGGTCGGTGGAGACACAAGGGCATAATGTGGCAAACACAGAAGAGTCACAGGAAACGAATAGTACAGAAATATCTCCTGTCATACTCGATGGAAATGTAAGTAAGAGGCGCCGAGATAGCATGGGACGGTATTGATTGATAATAAACGTCAACCAGGAACCGCGCCAGGAAATAGCGGGTCGAGCTCCTCTTCACGACTTATTAACGAACGTAGCCCAACACATAATTCAGCATGAGAGCGCGGAGCAGCTAAGCCTAGCACACGAGATCAACAATGTCCCCCATAATGGTGATGATATCAATGGTGATGTCAATAATGGCGATGGCCATCCAGAAGACCATGACAACACGGTCGTTAGCGCCAGTAGGGTTATTAACGTTTACAAAGACGCCAACAGCCATGCTGTGGCTGACAATACACCGCACAAAGCTAGAACTGGCGAGCCTGGGAATATAACATCTCGTCTCGCAATACCATCCATTTCCTCCCTGGACGAATTGCAGCAGTCCTCGGAGCCTGTCACGCAATCTAGATCTAGACCAGTTCGCATTGATGTACCAGTTCGCATCGATGGCGTGGCAGGCAAAGAACGCGAGTCAAACTTTTCCATCGTGGTGGGTGCTCATGATCCTCGTCTTCATACTCCTGTTAAGGGCATTTACGTAGCATCGCTGCGACATTTCCCCGTGCCCGAGTTTCTGAAGACCGAGTGGCTAGAGAAGCTACGAAATCAGGTGGTGATAGATCTGAACAATGTCCTGGCCGTTCCTTCGTTATCAACGGCCGATACAATGTTTGAGGTAGAGCTCTGCATGGCTGGCAAGAAGACACCACTACTTGCGAATGGCCCCTCTGTGCTTCTAGAGCCTACTGTCTGGATCGGATGTAGAACCAGAAAATGTAAAAAGCTGTTGCGTAAAGCCGTGAAGGACTTGGCATACTTACATGACTTTAGTGTTGGTAAGGTTCAAATACAACGTGACGGGCCTCGTCCCGCGGGTGTAGTGCTGGTCCCACGCCAAAGTAACAGCACCGTTTCAAGAGCCAGTGGACTTAGCACAGGAGCTGTGGCAGGAATAGGCGTGGGGGCTGCTACATTCGTCCTTCTCCTCATAGCCATACTGCTATACATTTCAATTGTACGGCGCAGAAAAAAGGTCCCAACTCAAAATGAAAAACGAAATGAGGTGCAAAACCCATTTGCACGTCCAGCAACCGCCGACAAGTATTCGTATGGCTTGCCAACGACTGTTCCCAGCACAGCTCTACTAGCCGACCACACACCAGGCGCAAGGTTAATCCCCACTGCCAAGGGTCCGGACCGACCGGTGATGATTGAAGATGTGCCTTCTGGTACTTCAGCATGCGGTTTGAAGCTGCAGGTAGAGGATGTTCGGTGTACTATTGGTGGTCTTGTTCGCGTAGGCATGACAATCTTCGCATTGACGACTGCGCATTCTTTTTATGAAGAGGCTATGGATTACGCACGCACAGATACTGCTGAAGCAGTCTCGCAAGCTTCAGAGACTTCATCCGAGACCAGTACAAATTTGGACTCTGAAGAAGAAGACGAAGCAAAGAAGGATGGGGTTAATGTAGCTTCAACAAGCTACGGCCCAAGGGTTAGTACAGCAGGGACCAGTTTTGATCTATCGTCCTTAACTGCTCCGGATCCATGGAGGACGTCTGAAGAGAATAGTAGCGGATCACAGAATCTAGCTCTTGATCGATTGCAAGGTAGAGAAGAATTGAAGTTTGATAAACTGGTTCTTCCTAAATCAGAAAGCGAAAAGAGAACCTCATCGATTTCCCAAGGAAGCTCGCAGCCCACATTCCATTCTCCGACTGGAGTGAAAAGAAGTGTACTTAGCGGTGCCCCCATCACCGCACTCTCAACCGCTGCAACGAGTGATCTTGCGACCATCGATGACGAAATCACTTTCTCTAATTCTAAAGACAAATTTCCACCAACTTCAGTGATATGGGGGAAGTCCCAGGGGATTGAAGCCCTATCCTTTGCGCCATGTGGAGCTCGTATGATGACCGGAAAATACAAGCACACCATCCCACCTTCAGGATCTGACTTTGCCCTCATCAAGGTCGACCATGGACCTGCTCTTCTTAATACCTATCAGCTGGAAAACAACGAGAGAGGAGCATCCGCAGTCTCAAAGGTCTCTATGTCTGGTATTGTCCCTGACAAGCTCCTCTCAAGTGGCCCAGTATTGATCCTCGTCGGTCTTAATGAAGTGCGGACAGGCTATGTCTTAGAAGGAACCTCGCTCTGTGCTATAAAAGGTACTGTGTTCAAAACACGTAAGGTCGAGCTCTCTCAGCCCCTTGGTATGTGTGCCTATTTCATCATTTCGTGTTTATCCTAGAATGAAAAAAAATCGCAATACCTAACGTAGCTCAGCTATTGGAGTGTCTGGCTCATGGCTCGTCCGTGATAACCTTCTTTGCGGGACCGTCATTTCTGTCTACGACCACAAACCTTATGTGCATATGTTGACTGCAGAAAAGATGATGGCAGACATCGCTGCGGTGACGAAGGTAGATCCTGTACGCGTTGCTACGGAGGAAGATATTCGTGACTTGTTACTTTTCGAGATGGCTGCATCATGAAGAGTAGAACCGGGCGCATATCATGCTGTCTAAATAAGATTTTACAAGGTGTAATTTTAGGGTTGAATACTCTCGAACCAGCATAGGCTATTTCTAACAGGCTATTTTAACTATCTTATAGCATAGTAGAAATCTTAACGCTTGCCATATCAATACAATATTAGCACTGCGAAAACCTAGACTCATCCGAGAATAGCACTCATATGAATGATCTCAGGATTGTAACAGCTCTCAGTTGGTAGAGGTCACTTAGCCCAGGCAAAATTTTGTTTTCCTGTTCAAGGGAATTACCAAAGTGATTGGAATCCACACATGCAATCACTAACCCTTAGAAGTATAAATTGGTATAGTGACTGTTCATTACAGTGAACTATTGGTTCCAGCAGATAGGGAAAAGCATAATTGCACCAATCGCAGATGAACTGTTGAAGATAAATCACGATCGATTCAACAGCTTCACTAAGATTATGTGCTCTACTCTTCAGAAGTCACCACTTGCAAACCAAATTAACTTCGTTATTACTTCGCGTACAAAATTAAAAGAACTACTAAGGAGAAGAAAGCGAGCGTCTTTGCTAAAATAATATGCCAAGTTTCGAATGCAGCCATTCTCACTATAGTCTCGAACTAGCAATTCCACTAAGCTCACCTGGAGCATGATAATTTGGGACCTTCATATCAAGAGCCTCGCCACTATACCCAAGGTCTTCACCCACAAGTACGGCCGCCTTCTCGCCGATGAGTAGAGCTGTCGAGTCTACTTCTTGTCAGTATAAAAATATATCGCAGTTCAGCTGGGTAATTCATACAAGTGTTGCAGCCGACGTTGTCAGGACAGATGGAAAGGTCTGCAACCTTCAAGTTCTTGACGCCATGGACGTTAAGACGTTCATCCAGGACTCCGTGTTTCACAATACTATTACCTTCCTTTGGTGCCATTGAGCAAGTCTATCTCGATATTAGTATCTCAACTCGAGATCAACCACTTAAAACTGGAGGAGTATACATACCCCAAGACTGTGCCAAGTTGTCTCAACATGTCTCTTAACCCACTCCTCTACAGCTTCAATATCTTTCTTGCTGTATTTCAGATCATCATAAACAGTCTGTGAGTTAGAGTTTAGTATATTAGCCTTTGGGGCTTTTCCGGCATCGAGCGGCATCGACCATGACCCATGTTGAATTCCGGCAGTAAGGTTGCCAGGAAGTGCGTAGGCTTTGGTGGTCATAAGATCCATATCTTTAGCACGGGCTGGCGAATCAAACGAGTAGAATGGGTGCTACAGATATCAGAATTTGTGCAAGTTGCTGATGACACGAAAGGGAAATTTACCATGTTTTGTACCTCACCAGCGTAGGCGTCCATTCGTCTCGCTGTTTCACGCGATTTGATATATCCCCAAACCATAGGTGCCATATCGCGTTCGTCATTCATGAAGCCAGCGTCAAAGTCAGGTGCTTCGTAAGGGTCGGGGGACACGATATGCGTCTCTCCGCGGGAAAATGGGTACTCAAGGAAATGAAACATTGTAAAGAATTTTCCTGGGGGCATCAACATATGATCACCAAACCATCTGCACGGGTCAGTCTTTGTCGAGTTTTCTTCAAGATTGGGGGGGGGGGGGAAAAAAAAAGTTAAACAACGGAGAAAAGAGAAAAACATAA
>Ga0247810_10000347_pt1 | contig 59352 bp, 57 predicted proteins | sample UWRJL119311C1_FD_179918 | JGI IMG/M metagenome (GOLD analysis project Ga0247810, IMG submission 179918) | Plant litter microbial communities from Arlington Agricultural Research Station in Wisconsin, United States - UWRJ-L119-311C-1 | ecosystem: Environmental > Terrestrial > Plant litter >...
AAAATAATAGCTGGCTACAATTAACAAAGCATTTTGCGTGCTTTTCGTTTTATTGAATACAAACCAATACAAAAAGAAAACGATTGGTAAAAAAATAGCAAAAGCTAAGGAATTAAAAAACATATTTAATTTATAGTGGTATTAAATTTAATGCACTTATTTTTTGAGCAATTTAAAATGATTTTCTACCATTTTCGGCAAAGAAAAGGAATTAGCTATTAATTCTCTCGTATTACCTGATATCTTTTTAGTACCTAAATAAATTTCTTCGAGTAATTTTGTCATAGTTTCTATATTCTTTACTTCAACAATATATCCGTTTCCCCCTGAAGTAATTACTTCCCTATTACCTCCAACATTAGTCGTAATTACCGGAACATTTGCTGCCAGGCTTTCTAAAATAGACAAACTAAAACATTCCATATGCGTAGGCTGAAGCATATAATCGTATTGCGAAAAAATTTCATTTAAATTAGGTTTACTTCCCATAAAAATAAAACATTCTTGCAAACTATATTTCTGAATTCGATCTAACAACTGTTGCTTATAAGGACCATCTCCAAATATCGTTATTTGAATTTGATTTTTAATTTCATTAGAAAGAAGATATACCGCATCAATTAAATCCTGAATTCCTTTTGATTCTCTAAGATGCGACACTACTAAAAATGTGGGTTTTTGTATTGCTCTTTTATTTCTTGTTAAAATTGAATTGATTATTACGCCATTGTAAATGGTAATAGTTTTAGGTTCTAAATGATTTCCAAAATCTTTCAAAATCTCATTTACAGTATAATTCGATACTCCAACAAAAACATCAATATATCTTGAAAACAGAATTCCTTTGAGTTTTTTATTTATTTTCTTTTTGATTGGATATCCATTTAAAGGTCTTGGATTATGATCCACAGCAATTATTTTAGCCTTTGAAATTTTCTTTATTTTATAAAAAAAAGGAATGCATAATTCTACAAAATGAGTGATAATATGTGTATAATGAGCTTTATTTTGTTTATAAAAAGAAAGGAAATAATTTTCTACGCTCAATTCTGAATTACTATAAATAGTTAAATCAGAATAATTGCTATTACTTGACTTATTAGGAAAGAACCAATCTATTTGGATATTATTTTCTTTACATTTTTTATCAAATTCCCAGAAAAAATAATCCATACCTCCTATGCGTTCCAGAAGTAATTTATAATTACAGATTATTGCTATTCTTTGATTGCTTATGCCCATTTCATCAGAGTTTCGGCTATTCTTTTACCTGTATTTTCTAATGGTTTACTTACTTGTAGTTGCAATAATTCTTTTCTGTTTTCTGAATATAAAGCTGAATTATTTAAATACAAGTTTATTGCATTTATTAATTCTTGCTGATTTTTTACAATTTTGGTTGCTTTGCTTTTTACAATATTTTCTATATGCGCATATTTTAAAAAACGCTGATCATCATACAATCCGTTTTTAGAATTTCCAAAAACAGTATTGATCACAGGTTTATCAAACTGAATAAAATCCAGGCTCATTGTAGATAACATATTAATGTTAAGATCTGAATACTGTAATAAGCTTCTCAAATCTCTTATATCCTCTACAGAAGGAATTCTTTGAGACCACGATTCCTGATGATTTTCTCTTGACAAATTCCATTTTGGATAATTCCATTTTATAAAAGGAAACTTTTGTACAAATTTCGAAAAACGGATAGGATCCTCCGCCGGAGAAGTTCTAATAATAAAATTTACTTCTTTTATTTTTCCTTCTTGTATTGCATTTGCGATAGTTTCAATATACAATTCGTCATTTTTACTAGTAGCTATATCACCACAACTAAAACAAATCGTTTTTAGATCCGGATTTATTTGAAATTTTGAAACAAATTCTTCTTTTGAAACTTTATACCGATCCAGAACATAAGGTTCAAATTGAGGAGTTCCCACTACCTCAATTTCTTTCTCTTTTATTGATGAATAAAACTCTTGCAATTCAGATTTCATCAGATCGCTCCACACCAGGTAATAATTAAAATTAGCCGCCATTCTGCCTTTTGAAGCCAAATTATCCCAACTAAAAATAAAAGACGCTGTTTTAATTTTTAATTTTTCTGCCTGATAAACCAATGGCGCGATGTAAGGAGGCCGCTGATGCGTAAAAAACAGTAGATCAAAATTTTCCCTTTCTAAAATTGCTTTATAGCCAATTGTTTTTGAATCATTTTTAAAAGAAAATTGTTGTGCTGAATTAAACCTCTGGATCCATTTTTCTGAATGTAAAACAGAAGTTAATTTAAAAATAAAACGAGTTGCATAACCTCTGTTACTTTTTGAGGTTGACGTATTGGTTTGTAAATTATCCTGAATCCCAAAATTGTTTTTTTGATGCAATTTAAGATGGGCAACTTCTTTAGCTTTTCTAAAAAACCAGATTTTAAATTTTTCTTCAAAAACCTCTAACTCAATAATTTTCGATTTTAATACAAATCCGGAATATACTGAAGTGGGCAAACAAGAAAGAATTATAACCTCATCAAATGTTTTTTCGGCCTCAACCAAAAAATCACTTAAAATAAAGTTTCTAAAACCAACACCATCTGTAATTACTATTCCTAGTTTTTTCATTTTATTTATTTCCCTAAAATAAAATATATTCTATTTTGTTTAATATTATCTATCAATATTCTTTTTTTAAATATCTCTAAATTGCTTTTGATGATTAAGCTGCCAAATATCTGTTTTTTTAAGACATTGAAGAAATAATTCGTTACTATTTCCCTGACCAAAATCATCTTCTACGCTTTTTACTTTATGCGCGTCAATGATTGAAAGTGCTTTTGTTATACCGTTTTTAGAATAATCTGTATTGATAATATCGGCATGAACAGCTCTATTTTGCTGACGGGTTCCGATATTGATAATTGGAATTCCATAATATGGAGCTTCTCTAATTCCAGCACTACTATTGCCTATAATAAATTGACTGTTTTTTAGTAAAGTCAAGAAATATTCAAATCGAAGGGACGGAAAGACTCGGAATCTTTTGTTTCCTTTTATCTTTTCGTACTCATCAAGAATAAATTGGCTTCCTAAATCATTGTTTGGAAAAATCACAATATAATTATGATTGTCTTGCAATAATGAAGTCACAAAGTGTTCTACATATTGCTTCATTTCATTAATTTCAGTTGTAACGGGATGAAACATAACTATTGCATATCTTTCAAAATCAATTTTATAATAAGCTTTCGCGGTATTTAAATCAGGCAATTGATCTGAAAACATAATATCAACATCTGGTGAACCTATTGCAAATATAGATTCTTTTATTTCTCCCATTTGTATTAATCGCTTCTGTGCCGATTTGTTCGACACAAAATGAATATGGCTCAACTTACTCACACTATGACGAATTAATTCATCTACAGTACCTGAAACTTCGCCGCCTTCTATATGCGATACTAAAATATTGTTAAGTGAGCCTACAATGGCACCTGCTAACGTTTCGACCCTATCACCATGAACCACTATCATATCCGGATTTATATCTTTGCAATATGCTGATAGTCCTTCGATGGTTTTAGCGAGAGTCAAATCCATTGTGGTTTCATGGGTGTGGTTTTTGAACGTATGGATGTTTTTAAAATTACATCTTTCAATTTCAATTAAGGTGTAACCATAGATTTCTTGTAAATGCATACCTGTAACAAAAACATAAACTTCAAAATCCTGCTGTTTTTCAAGAACCTGAATTAATGATTTTATTTTGCTAAAATCTGCACGAGTACCTGTAAGGAATAAAATTTTCTTCATCAAATTATTCAAAATCAGCAAAGTCTAACTGCTCATCATTTTCAATATCTCTTCTTGCAGTTTTGCCAATTATATTATTAAAGTGTTCCGCTAAAATTTCACCTGTACCAGGACGTTTTACCCAGATATTTTCTTTAGTTAATTTATCTCCTTTTTTAATTGGGGCTATTGTACATACCGTTGCAAATGCAAAATCTATTGTTACTTGCTCTTCTCTAGCCGGTTCTTTAGTTCCTCCTCGCATTAACGCTATTTCTGCAGATGAAATAATTAATTCATGACACGCTTTTTCATCCATGCTACAAACGATATCCGGACCTGTTCTTTGCATGTGATCTGTAAAATGTCTTTCTAAAATACTAGCGCCAAGTGCTACTGCACCTAAACACGCATTATTATTGAGAGTGTGATCGCTGAGACCAAAAACTTTATCTGGAAATGCTTTATGTAATTCTATCATTGCTCCAAAACGCACCAAATGAATTGGGGTTGGATACAAGTTTGTTGTATGTAGCAATGCTACCGGAATATTGTGGTTATCAAAAATAGCAACTGCTTTTTGAACACTTTCGATAGTATTCATACCTGTACTTAAAATAACCGGTTTTCCAAAAGAAGCGATATGTTCCAGTAATGGGTAATTATTACATTCACCTGAACCTATTTTAAATGCTGGAATATTAAATTTATTTAATCTTTCTGCTGCTGCACGAGAAAATGGAGTCGAAATAAAAATCATGCCTTTGCTTTCGACATAATTTTTAAGTTCCAATTCATCCTCTTCATTTAATGAGCAACGCTCCATAATTTCATAAATTGAAATATCTGCATTACCTGGAATGACTTTTTTGGCAGCACCGCTCATTTCATCTTCAACAATATGTGTTTGGTGTTTTACAACCTCAGCTCCTGCTCTCTTTGCGGCATCGACCATTTCTTTAGCAACTTGCAAAGAACCTTCATGATTAATTCCGATTTCGGCAATAACTAAAGGCGGAAAATTCTGACCTATTTTCCTTCCTGCGATTTCTATATATGGGTTCATAAAGTAGGTTATGAATTAGGTTTTATATGTTTATGGTATAAATATTTGGCGTAATCAAAGTCTTCTTGGGTATCAATATCTACGTTGGCAAAAATATGATCTATTTCGAAAGGATAAGCATCTTCAGAGATAATTATATCTTCCAGAATTAATGCTGCTTTTGTAATATAAAGTAATCCGTTTTCGAAATAAAGCGCATCAATGTCCTGACTTCTTTGACCAATTTTATAATTATACGGAATAAATTTTTGATCTGTTATTTTTCCAAATTTTTTGTGATTTCTAGAGACAGTAAATAAACTATTACTGTTTTCTTTTTGATATATTTCAAAAGCTTCTTTCAATAAATTCTTTGGTCGAATAGGATTTGTAGCTTGCAATAAAACAACATTATCAACCTCTGAATCAATAATCTGCAAAACATGCTTTAATGCCGAAACTGTTGGTTCTAAATCTCCTGATAGATCCTTAGGCCTGTCAATAACTTTTGCACCGTATTTTAGGGCGATATTTTTTATATCTTCATCATCAGTTGAAACATATATTTCATCAATAATTTCACTATTTGCCTGTGCGAATAATATACTAAACGAAAGTAGTGGAAATCCGTCGAGCAATTTTATATTTTTTTGAGGTAATCTTTTTGATCCACCACGTGCAGGAATTATAGCAATGTTTTTCATTTGATAAAATTATTTATCTTCTGGTTTCCAATAGATTTTTGTTTCTTCTAATTGTTGATAAAGATTATACTCTTTCAAAGATAATCTGTTTGCATTTTTTAAGATGTTCGGAATATTTATAAATAAATTCATTATTGCTAATAAAATTGCTTTCAACGCTTTTAAATCACCTTTAAAAACTTTCAACTTTAGTTGCATCCAAATAGAATACATTAATTTTCGGGGAATAACAGCAATTGGATAAAACAAAAAATAAAGATACCAACCCGATTGTAATGATCGTTGAAGCCTTAAAGTATAATCAGCATTTTTTTTTCTCTCTACTATATTAACTCTATGATTAACTAAAACATCCGGCAAATAATGTATTTCCCATTTTTTTTTAAATAATTGATATGAAGCAAAATTTTCTTCACCGTAAAACACAAACCATTCCGGGTAATTAGGTATATTATGCCATGAATTCATACGCCAAACATGTGCACATCCAACATAACTTTTCATTTGAGTTGGTTTATCATTTGAAACCTCACTACTTGGCAATTGTTTAGACCAGTAAATTCTAAATCCTAATAATGCCGCTCTGGGATTTTGATTAAAGTAACTTTCAATTATCTCTAAAACTCCTTCTGTAATAAAATGAGCATCATCATCTAACGAAATTGCAAAATCAGCATTGGTTTCATTCAACATTTTATTTCTGCAATATAAATAACCTTTAGATAACTTATTAGAATACAAAATAATTTCTGGATAACTTACTTTCAAAAACTCCGAAGTTCCATCAATTGATCCATCATCATAAACAACACACTCAACATTAGGTTGCTTAAATAAAAAGCTAATTTTATGCAAGGTAAATGCCAAATCATCTCTTCGATTTTTAGTAGTAATAAGAATTGATACTTTCATTATTATTCTTTTACAAGCGTTTTCTTTTCAAGATATCAATACTTATAATACCTATTTTAATTTCTTATTGTTCTTTTTAAGAACTACTATATTCTTTTATAAAAATTCAGACCGTAAATAAATTAAAAAATAGTGATTAATTCTTTTATTTTAGTTGACTATTAATCAGCTTAACAGTACAAATAAATTTTACTTTAGTTAAAATTATAAACCAAATAATTGGATTATAATTGCTTATATTTGAACGTTTCCAAAAATCATAAATTTTACGGGCCAGCAAATACTGAAACTTTGATATATCTTCTTTCTTTAGATCGTTGGTGTTGTTAATAAATAATTTATTAAAAGAATCGATTATTTTTTTTAGTTTAATCTGAAAACCATGTTTCAAATTGTCATGTGAGCCATAATAGAACTCAAATACCTCTTCAGGAAATAGATCAATATTAAAAGTTTTCCAATAATTTGAAATAATAACTGCTCTTTCTTTGAGATGAATGTTTTTATTCTCTGCCGAACGGTGGTTACTGGTTTGAACTATTCTATATTTCATTAAAAAATCAGGCAAATTTTGTACTTCACCCTTTTCAGAAACTCTTATCCATAAATCCCAGTCTTCACAAGTTTTGATGTTTTCATCATATTTTAAATTATTGAAAATGAAAAAATTGCTTCGTAAAATAATAGAAGAATGCCCAAAAGAGGCCCCAAACAGTAAATATAGTTTCAGATAATTATTTCTAATAGGATATTCCCATCCTGATGAAGGATTCTCAGCTATGTTTTTAAGCCAAAACCCTTGAGTACCACATAACATTACAGATTCATTTTTTTCAAGAAAATCTATCTGTCGCTGAAATCGTTCTGGAAATGCCCAATCATCAGCGTCCATTCTTGCAATGAATTGATATTGGGACAAAAGTTCCCTCAAACCCCTATTTAGTGTTTTTGAAATACCAAGATTCTGATCATTTTTCCTATAAAAAACCCTTCTGTCTGTATAACTTTCAATTATTTCTTTTGAATTATCTGTAGAGTAATCATCATATACATACACATCAAAATTAGAATAGGTTTGATTTAAAATAGAATCAATACTTTCTTTTAAATATTGAGCTGAATTATATGTAGGTATTAAAACTGCCAACTTTTTCATTAGACAATTATTGTTTTTACTTTATCAATAGAATCTTGATTTATATTAGAATCAAATTTTCTGGCAAACAAGAAATCTTCTTTATCATTCTCTAAATCTTCAACCTTTAGGTACTTTGGACTAGGTTCTGCTCCAATAAAAAAAACTAAATGTGTTTTCATATTACTGATAGTAAATTGCTTTTTAACATCAAAATTTAGAATTAAGGTAGCAAAATATAACTCGTCTGGTGCCAACACATACTTAAAAATAGAATTGAATTTCCTATTATCATTATTCTTTTCGAGAATAAAGTCAATTATATCCTTGTTCAATATCATCCACTGACTAGCGCCATAAATTTTAAAATCAGGAAAATTTTTATTGAATCGATTCAGAGGAAGCAAAGATTTTAAATGTATTTTTTTTATAATTCTGTTTATCCTGTAGTTCAATTTAGAATATTTCTTATATTCAAAAAAGAATAAATTTTCGAAACGAAAAAGACCTCCCTCCCACCATTTACTATAAGGCAATTGCCAGTGATTTAAAAACGAAGTTTCGGTTTTACTTTTTAAAAAATTATGTATAAAACCATTCTGTTTTAATGGCAAATCTTCTCCTGACAACATGATAAAATGATATGTTGAATTTTTAAAATTGGCGTTCATAAAGCTTTGAACTTCTTTCATAGCATTTAAAGTTGCCTGAACCAGGCTATATTTCCCCCACGTACATGACACCCGGTTTTTTACGAAATAACATGATGAATTTTCAATTGCAACTTCATATTCGTTCTGACCTGCTTTTTTGTCTAAATGAATAAAAAACAATGATTTTTTATCATCTAATAATGAGATCAACTCCTGAACTTGAGATGGATTTTTATGTGCTAAAATACAGTAAACTTTTGTATACATTATAAGTTACTTATTATATGCTGTAATTTATAAGCAAAATCATTTGCCGGATTTTCAGGAATTTGGGTTGTAATTTCCTGTCTTGCTTTAAGGCCTATTTCTTCCCAATTCATTCTTTGCTGCCAGGCGCGTTCTAAAGCTTCATCTACATATTCTGGTCTGGGAGCAGCTGCAATAAATCCTGTTTCATTATCTATTACAAGTTCCTTGCTTCCGCTTACATTAGTTACAATTACAAATCGCTTGCAAAGCATGGCTTCGACAATTACAATAGGTAAGCCTTCGAATCTTGAAGTCAAAATTAATCCATGATTCGTTTTCCAAATTTGTTCTGTGCTTGTATGAGAATGAACAATTGCATTATTTAATTGATACATTTCAATTAAATCTTTTAAATTTTCGATATCATTCCCTTCTCCATAAAAATTGACAATCAAATTTCTATTCTTCCATTTTTCATCAGATAAAGTCTGGAGTATTACATCCTGACCTTTCGCATAAAAATCATATCGCCCTACAAAGGCTAAGTGAAAACTATCAGATTGCGGAAAATCTAAATTAATTTTAAAGGAAACATTAAAAGGATTACGAACAATTTGTGCATTTTTTAAAATAGTCACTAACTGATTTTGGGTTACTAGTAAATTATTCTGGCTCACAAAATAGTTTTTGATACTATTTTTAAAACCAACTTGCATTTTTTTTCTTAATCCAATATTTGGCCATTGTCCCTCATTTACGGCGTGAGATATTGTTACATAGCTTAATTTATGTTGCAAAGCAAATAACATAGAATTTACTCCATTAGAGTTGAACCCCTGGTTTATTACAATCAAATCAGGATTAAAATCAAGAATAAATTTATGTTTTAAATTAGGCGACTTTAATCTTTTACTATAAGGCAAAACCCTATTGATCATTCGCTTAAAAAAAGGTAAAGTATTATCTGACAATAGATTAATTGTTATTTTCGATTCTCTCCCAAGACTTAGAATTTCTTTAGGTAATTTTAGCTTTTCGCTTACACAAATTGCTATATTGTAATTAAAAGGTAGTAATTCTAAAACCGTTTTAGACCACAATAATTCACTACCTCCCCAAGAAATATTTTCGGTAATAAAAAGTATTTTTTTTGAATGACTCACTTAAAAATGTAATTTTCGTTTTACTTTTTTAACAATTGTTTGTACTAAAAAATTAAAAGATGGTTCATCTTTAAGATTTTGATTTTCAATAATGCATTCTCTAAAAAGGCCTAAATGTTTTAATTCCTTCTTATTAAATATATAATTTAATAAAATATTTCTTTTCTGCCAAGCATCTACCAGCATTGAATTATCTCTAACTCTATAATCAAAAAATATTTCATTGACATATTCAAACTTACACCCTGAATTAGCCATTCGAAGCCATAAATCCCAATCTTCAAATCCCATTACTGGCATATTTTCGTCATATCCCCCCAACTCTTCCCAAGTTTTTTTTCTAAAACCTGCACATGCATCTATATAATTATTAAGAAGCATTTCTGGAAAATAAAAAGGTTTAGATATCCAGACATTAGTTTTATTTCCAAAATTTTGAGCATTTCCGTGAACAATATCTATATCTTGACTATTGTCTAAGATACTTATAGTCTTAGCTATGAATTCAGGTCTTAATTTATTGTCAGCATCTAACGGAATAATATATTTCCCGTTTGCTTGCGTAATTCCATTATTTCTTGCTTTAGCTAGTCCTAAGTTAGGTTGATTTATATATTGTATGGTTTTATCATTTAATACAATCCTTTCTAAAATAGCATTTGTTTTTACATCTGTTGAACCATCATTAACCAAAATGACTTCATATTGATCGCTATTTGGATATTTTTTTATACTCTCTATGGCTTCTTCAAGATATTCGCCAAGATTATAACAGGTAATAATTATTGAAACTGAAGGTTTATGCATAATTTAGAAATTATTAAATTCAGTTTTAAAATAATTATATCCAAGACCTTTCAAATTTGATAATCTCGTTACATTATAAAAGATAATTATCACGCTATAAAAAATATTTTTAATGGTAAAAATGTTTCTTTTAAGCCCCAAAAATGAAAAAGAAAAAAAATATTTCAAATCCAGTTCTTCAAACATCAAAATATTAAACATTTTTCTAAAATAGAAAACTGTGTTTGGCTCTTTTCTGTCTAGATGAATTTTAAAAAAAATATAGTTGTTTTTTACTTCCTTTTCAGATCGTTTCTCATTCTTAACTAATCTTTGTCGATAAAAAGAATCTGGATTTTCAAAATTTGCAAATTTTAATTTATATCCTTTTTTTAAAATTCGCAGATGAAATTCAGGGTCTTCAATCATTGTCATTTGTTCATTAAATCCGGTTGATTCAATTAGGATATTTTTTTTCCATAATGGACCGGTAACGACAAATGGATTCATCCCTTTCATAAATTCTTTTTTACAGAATAAACTTTCATCTTCAACATTAATATTTTCGTATACAAATTCAATCTTCTCAATACTATTTTTAAAAGCTGCCATTTTAAAAATCCAAAAGTCATATTCCAAATTTTCCAATACAAATTTAATTCTATTTTCTAAACAAGTTGGTGCAAGTAAATCATCAGAATCAAGAAAAATTATATAATCCCCTGTTGAGTTTTCAATTCCATAATTCCTGCAAGAAGAAGGTCCTTTTTCTTTATAAGTGGGTCGGGAAAGATATAAAAACCTAGAATCTAAGTCTAAATATTTCTGGATTACATCAATTGATTTATCTGTACTCCCATCGTCAATAATGACACATTGCCAATTAGAATACGTTTGTGCCAATACACTATTAAGAGTTTGACTAATAAGATCGATCCTATTATAGGTTGGAATTATGATGGAAATCACTGGATCCATTAGATTTCCATCTTAACTTTCTGAACTACTTCTAGCCATTTTAATCCATATTTATTATCAGGTTCTAAATAATTTCCTTCTGCCCACTCATTCCATGATTTAACAACAATAAATTGTGGGTTAGATTTGTGCAATTCTAACTTTTTAACAGCATTAGATAAATGCATATGCCAAGATTGAGGATTCGAATTCTTAAAAATTAGTGACTTTTTGCCGCTCCGTGCTGAATTATCCCAGTTAGGAAAAACACATTGAATATATTTTTCATGAGGAAAATCAATATTGAGATTTTTTATACCTTTTGAATAATCCAGAATTAAAGGTTTTATTCTTTTTCCTACTTCGTTAGTATAACTTGTTTTTGATAAAATTTTATTTTCTAATTTACCAAAAAAAGATTTTCTACTAAAAAACGTTTTTTGTTGGTATCGTATTTCGTTGAATGCATCTAAACCAACAACTGCATAAACATTCTCATTATGAATTACATTTTTTGAATTTACATTTCCTGTTGCTACAAAATGAATTCCATCAAACCCGTTTTTATTTGCCAATTGATTAAAAGTTTCAAACAAAACATCCAAATCAGGTATGTCATCTAATCTATAAACATGAAACATGGGTTTATTATCAATTTTAATATATCTGAAATCCTTAAAAAAAGGTAATAAATAGTTGAAGTATTTTATATATCCGGATTCTCCATTATATGTTTGCTCCATTAATACTTCTGAATTATCTAAGCCATGCCAAATACCTTTCCAACTTTCGTTTGCCCAACAAAAACAAAAAGGCAATTCTATTTTTTTATTGTTCAACATTGCTTCAGCCGGTTTCTCTAATAGCATTTTACCACTCCCAAACCAATATTGATAATATATAAAACCATCAATTCCATAATCTTTTGCTAATTGAGCCTGTTGCTCTTGAATTTCAGGAACTCTTAAATCATAAAAACCTAGTTCTCCTGGCAAAATAGGTTGGTAATGGTCTTTAAAAAGTGGTTTTGCCTTAGAAACATTAGTCCATTCTGTAAAACCTTTCCCCCACCATTCATCGTTTTCTGGAATCGGATGATATTGAGGAAGGTAGTAGGCTAATAAATTAGTATCATTTTTCATTTGAACAAATATTCTGTTTATTGATTTCAATATAACTTTTGCGAAATTTTTGTGCGTATCTAGAAAACATATCCTAAAATTTCATAAAAGAAATCTAAATAAATAATTTTCGTAACACTTCTTTGAAATCCTTATTTATTTCCTTAATTAAAAACTAAAAGATTTCTATTTAAAAAATTCGATTACAACTAAAAGCAAAATCTAATCTCATTATACTCTATATCCAAATATATTTAATTGCAAATCAAAATAAGATGTACTTTTTCCTTTAAATGGCTCGCTCATATTGTCCCAAGCTTCTTTTAAATATAATTTGAAACCAGCACTCTTCAATATTAATAGCAACTCTCCTATCATTTGAGGCTCTCCAACAAAACTATGGTATTCAACAAAAATATTTTCCACATTCTTTAACGATTCTCCACAATCCTTCAAAATATCGTATTCTGGACCTTCAATGTCAATTTTTAAGAAATCTATTTTTTCAAATAACAAATCTTTCAAACGTATCGTCTCAATTTCAATTGTGTTTTCGGCTTTTTCTTTCACTATATGCCCTCCCAAAGAACCCGTTTTTGCAAAAATTAAAGGTTCTTCGTTAAACCAAACTGCCTTTTGAAATAATTTAACATCATTAATACCAAATTGATTTAAATTATATTTAGAAATATTGAAAATTTCGTTATCCGGTTCAAATGCGATCACTTCAGAGTCTGGATATAATCTCTTAAAAAAAATAATACTCAAACCAATATTTGAACCGCAATCAATAATTTTGGGTCTATTTTTTTTTGACTTAAATTTATAAATCTCATCTATAAACAATTCATTTAGACTATGTAAATGCCAGAAAGAATTGGTGATTTTAATTTTTTTTCCAAATAGAATTGATGTTTCTTTCTGAGAGTGATTTTTTAATGATGAAAATTCACTAAATGTCATTCCAAGCTTTTTATACTTTTTAAATTCTAAAATTCTTTTTAATTTGTTTTTAATCATTTTCATTTTTCCAGCATTTATTTTCAAAATCATAAGTTTTTATTAATCTTGCTGGTGATCCAGCTATCATTGAATAATCAGGAAAAGATTTGTTGACTACAGAATGTGATCCTACAACGCAATTCTTACCCAGCTTTACACCTGAAAGAATTGTTACTCTATATCCTATAAAAGTATTTTCTCCAATTTCAACTTTTCCTTTTGAAAAAAGAGGCTGATCCTTAGGGGGTAAATTCAATGTAGGATCAAACCCATGATAATGATCTGAAATGTACACATATTCACTTATCAAGCATCCATCTTTGATCGATATTTCATCAATTGCAGTAATACAAGCATAATTACCAATTCTAACATTCTTCAAAATCAAAATTTTTGGCGTAAACTCTTGATTTAAATATTTATCAAATGCTCCTAACCAAGAACTATGTCCAATACTAGAATTTTCATCTATCTCTATATATTTGGCTCCATCCAATATCTTTGGCTTCTCAAAAAAAGAATTTCTCCCAATTTTAATACCTAGGGAGTTATTCTTACAATAATACTTAGTCTCAATATTCTGAAAAAAAATCGAATAAAATTTAACTAATATTCTTTTAAGAAATTTCATCATATCTAAAATAGGTTTTTAAATTTAATTCGCCCCTCCATTTTTTATCAAGGACTGAATCAAATTTATTTTTCACAATTAAATTTGTTTCAGAAACCCAATGATCTATAATGTTATTATTACTAACTAAAGAAATATCTATTTCATATTTTCCATCTATAACAGGTAAACTTAATTCGAAATTAAAAATATATGTTCCATTCTTTATATTAAAATAGTCCCCTCCGAAATCTCTACTATTACAGCCTAGCAATATTTTTCCTTCAAAGTTTCTTATGACAAATCCTAATTCACAATTTCTTAAATTTTCTTTTGAAGTAAACTCAAAACAAATCTTCAATTTTTCATCTGAAGCAATATCGAACGAATTTCTATCTTTTATAAACCATTTATTAAAAGAACTCAATGGATTATCGATAGTTTTGATTCTTGTCCCATCATTAACTACTTGAATTTCGTTAAAATATTCCTCTATAATATAATCAATATCACCTTGACATTTGATATTTCCATTTTCTAAAACAATTCCCCGCGTACACAAACTCTTCACTGCCGCCATATTATGACTTACAAATAAAACAGTCCTACCACCTTCACGAGAAATATCCTGCATCTTTCCGATAGCTTTTTTCTGAAACTCAGCATCTCCAACTGCCAAAACCTCATCGATAACCAAAATTTCCGGTTCTAAAAAAGCAGCTACAGCAAAAGCCAAACGAACTGTCATTCCAGAACTATATCTTTTTACCGGAGTATCTATATAACGCTCGCAACCTGAAAATTCAATAATTTCGTCAAGCTTTGAAGAAATTTCTTTTTTGGTCATTCCTAGAATAGCCCCGTTCAGGAAGATATTTTCTCTTCCAGTCATTTCACCATTAAATCCTGTTCCAACTTCAAGAAGCGATGCAATACGTCCGCGAGACTTTATACTTCCAGTAGTTGGAGCTGTAACTTTTGAAAGTATTTTTAAAAGTGTTGATTTTCCTGCTCCATTTTTACCAATGATTCCTAAAACTTCTCCTCGTTCAACTTCAAAATTAATGTCTTGTAAAGCCCAAACATAATCAGAAGTTCCTTTGGTAGAGCGATCGTTTGTTTCTCCAATTTTTAAATAAGGGTTTTCTTTTCCACGAATCTTATGCCACCATCGATTGATGTCATGACTTAAGGTTCCCGTACCTACTTGTCCTAAACGATATTGTTTAGAAATATTTTCGGCTTTTAATATTATATCTTTTTTCAATGGTAAATCTAAAATTGTAAGTGAAATATACAGTTATAAATATTCGGTTTTAAACAGTATCGATAAAGCTCTTTTCGGTTTTATTAAAAACTAAAAGACCAATAAAAAATACTGCGATAGTAACAGCTAAAGTATAGGATAATCCCAAAACCGAAACTTCTCCCACATCTAAAAGCATGTAACGAGCTGTTTCTATTATATACGCTAATGGATTATATTCAACGAGCCAACCATAGCCTGGTAATTTATCTTTAATTAAACTCATAGGATACATTACTGCAGACAGGTACATTAATAACTGTATTCCAAAACCTATTAAATGAGTAAAATCACGATATTTTGTAACCATTGCGGATATAAGCATTCCTAACCCCAATCCTAAAATTCCCATAATAACAATTAATATAGGAAAAAATAAAATCAGACTATTTAAGCCCAAATTTGCTCCTTGAAAATAATAGAAAATATAGAATCCTATAAAAATCAAAAACTGAATTCCGAATTTTACCAGATTAGAAATCACAACGGATAATGGAGTAATAATTCTGGGAAAATATACTTTTCCAAATATTGCCGCATTCGCTTTAAAAGTATCCGACGTTCCTGTTAAACAAGCTGTGAAGTAATTCCAAACCGTTATTCCAGCCAAGTTAAATAAAAATGGAGGAACAGTGCCTGTATCAATACCTGCAACATTATTAAATATTATAGTAAAAGTTACGGAAGTAAATAATGGCTGGATTAAATACCAAAGCGGCCCTAAGACAGTTTGTTTGTAAACAGTAATAATATCGCGTTTTACAAAGAGCAATAACAAATCTTTGTATTGCCAAACTTCTTTTAGGTTTAGGGAGAAGAATTTATTTTTAGGTGTTATTTCAAACAACCAATCATTTGGGGTATTGTTGTCGTTCATTTTATTTTAAACTAATTAACCGAAATAGTTCTTGAAAAAGCAAGACTTATTTAATTAACAAGATTTTTATTCACTTATAAAATATTATAAAAGCAAAAAGGCGTTTTATAAAAAAACACCTTTTTTGCACTATTTGAATCTAAAATTCAATTTATCATAAGAAACTACTTATCTAAAACTTCAAAAGCAGAATTCATACTTTTAAATTCGGGAACAATTTTCTTCATTTTAGTTACAATGTCATCGTTATCATAAAAATCAGCAATACCTATAAGCTCGTCGATTTCAATATGTAAATTCTCATATTCGTCTTGTATTTCCTGAGCGATCATGATCTTATTATGATAAGTTGGCAAAGTCTTAGAAGTATCATTTAATAATTCTTCATATAACTTTTCTCCAGGTCTTAAACCTACGATTTTAATCTTGATTTCCTTGTCTGGAATAAATCCTGCCAGTTTAATCATTTTTTTCGCCAAATCTATAATTTTAACTGGTTTACCCATATCAAAAATATAAATCTCACCTCCGTTACCCATAGCACCGGCTTCCAGTACCAATTGACAAGCTTCCGGAATGGTCATAAAATAACGAATAATATCCTGATGCGTAATCGTAACTGGGCCTCCTTCAGCAATTTGTTTTGTAAACAAAGGAACAACTGATCCGTTTGAACCTAAAACATTTCCAAAACGAGTTGTAATAAATTTAGTCACGCCTTGAACGTCCTCTTTTTGATTTTTTAAATACAACGATTGAACGTATTTCTCTGCTATTCGCTTACTGGCCCCCATAACGTTACTAGGATTAACTGCTTTATCAGTAGATACCATAACAAATTTCTTGACACGATACTTACACGATAAATCTGCCAAATTTTTAGTCCCTTTAATATTAGTTTGAATGGCTTGTGACGGATTCTCCTCCATTAACGGAACATGTTTGTAAGCTGCAGCGTGAAAAACAACATGGGGACTATAATTTTTGAAAACTTTATCTAACGCTTTCTTACTTCTTACATCAGCAATTACAGCAACAATTTTTGATCCGGAATTCAAAGCTAAAGTTTCTAAACACAAATTATGAAGTGGTGTCTCAGCATGGTCCAGAATAATAACCATCTTAGGATTAAATCCTAAAACCTGTCTTACTATTTCACTTCCAATTGATCCTGCTGCTCCCGTAATAAGAACAGTTTTATCTTTTAATTGTTTTGAAATCGATTTACTATCCAGAACTATAGGTTTCCTTTCTAGTAAATCCTCAATCTGAATATTTTTTACCTTTTGTGAAATTTCTTTTTGGTTTTCCCAATCAGAAATTAAAGGAACCGTATATACTCTATAATTGAATTCTAAACATTGATCAACAATAATTAATTGTTCTTCTTTAGACAAACTTTTATCAGCTATAATAACACCCTCTGCTGCTACAGAACGCATTAAAGCTGGCAATTTTTTTCTTAAAATCAGAATTGGTAAATCTAACATTCGTTTAGATGCATTCTGATTATTTTTATCTACAAAACCAACAATTTTAAATCGGGATGGTGTTTCAAATTTCAATGCATTTGCAACCGAAATCGCATTAGCATCTGTTCCGTAAATTACGGTTCTAATTAATTTAGAATTGGTCTTCTCTGAAAAATATAATTCAAAAGTTTGTTTTACTACAACACGATACAGAAATAAACCGCAAAATGACAATACCAAATTAATAAATAGAGCTGTATTTAAAAATGCTTTGTATCCTGTATAGAGTTCAAAAACTAAATTTAAAAATAAAAAAAACACCAAAACTGACATTTGAGAAAAGAGCAGTTTTATAGCATCAATATAAGACGAGTGTCTAATAATCCCGGAATACGTTCTAAACAGCCAAAAGAAAAATACATTGATAACAATTAAACTCGAGACAAAATAAAACTGATGTGAGGTAATAATATAACCCAATGCCGTCCCTTCAAACAACATATAAGTAAATGTGAATGAAAAGATCAATACCATTACATCTATAGCAATGATAATCCACCTTGGCAGATAGCTAAGATTATTAATGCTACTTCTTAGATTCCTGGGTGAGAGAAAATTATGCAACAAAGAGGCTATTTTGGTTTGTTTGTCTGTATTCAATTTGGTGTAGTTTAATTTTATAAACTGTGTCTGTCTTACAAAAATACAAATTAAAGTTTTTAAAAAATTATTTCTTGATGCAAATTAGATTTTAACACCTTTTTTCTTTTGTTTTAAAAATTCTATCAAATAAGTACCATATCCGGATTTTACTAAAGGTAAAGCTAATTCTTCAAGTTGGGCATCATTAATAAATCCTTGTCTCCATGCAATTTCTTCAATACACCCCACTTTTAAGCCTTGTCTTTCTTCAAGAACCTGAACAAACTGGCCTGCCTGCATTAAACTATTAAAGGTTCCTGTATCCAACCAGGCTGTTCCTCTGCTTAAAATCCCTACTTTTAAGGCTTCTCTTTCTAAATACACTTTATTAACATCGGTAATTTCATATTCACCTCGAGCACTTGGTTTTATATTTTTGGCAATCTCCACAACCGAGTTATCATAGAAATATAATCCCGGAACTGCAAAACTCGATTTTGGTTCTTCAGGTTTTTCTTCTATAGAAATTGCTTTAAAATTTTCATCGAACTCAACAACTCCATATCGTTCCGGATCTGAAACATGATAAGCAAAAACAACACCACCATTTGGTTTTGTATTTGATTTTAAAAGTTCCTGCATATTAGATCCAAAAAAGATATTATCTCCCAATATCAAAGCTACATCATCATTACCAATAAATTCTTCTCCAATTACAAAAGCCTGAGCCAAACCGTTAGGAATTGCCTGTTCTGCATAACTAAATTTACAACCTAAACTAGAGCCATCCCCTAACAGTTTTTTGAAATTTGGTAAATCATGTGGAGTAGAAATAATCAGAATTTCGCTGATCCCTGACATCATCAAGGTAGACAACGGATAATAAATCATTGGTTTATCATATACCGGCATCATTTGTTTGCTCATCGCAAGTGTCAATGGATGTAAACGCGTGCCAGAACCTCCGGCTAAAATAATTCCTTTCATATATTTTGATTTTAGATTTTAGATTTTAGATTTTAGATTTCTCAATTACTGAAATGCCACAACCAAATTTTAAAATCATCTTTACTTTATTTTATATAAACATTTTTTTCAAACTCTCTTTATAATTTGGAATATCCAGATTATAAACGGTTTTAATTTTTTTCTTATCTAATAATGAAAATTCGGGACGTTTTGCAGGAGTTGGATAGGATGCTGATGATATACCTCCAACATTGCAATTGTATCCACCAAATTCTTTTATGCTCAACGCAAATTCATACCAACTTATTTCACCTTCATTAGAATAATTGTAAATACCAGGAATCCATTCTGGAAATGCAAAAATATCAATCATAGCCTGAGCCAAATCAGCAGCATATGTTGGAGAACCTATTTGATCGTTTACCACGTTAATAGCATCTCTTTCCTGCATTAATCGTTGCATCGTTTTTACAAAATTATTTCCAAATTTACTGTAGACCCAGGAAGTTCTTATAATAATTGAATTTGGATTTTTTTTCAAACAAGCAATTTCCCCCGCTCTTTTACTAGATCCATAAACATTGATAGGATTAGTTTTCTCATCTTCATTTAAGGCAATTGAAGAAGTCCCATCAAAAACATAATCTGTAGAAGTATGGATTAGTTTCACATTATTCTCTTGAGTATATTTTGCAAGTAATTCTACTGCTCTATCATTTATGGTAAAAGCCAGTTCTTTTTCAGCTTCTGCTTTATCTACTGCTGTATAGGCACCACAATTAAATATTACATCAGGTTGAATTTGATTGAGTTGAATTTCAAGAAGTTCTAAATCGTCTAAAGTAATTTGAGTCCTATCAGCGAAAACCCATTCATATTGAGCATAATTTGATGATAAAACAGCTAATTCAGAACCTAATTGTCCATTTGCTCCTGTTACAAGAATTTTTTCCATTAAAATAAACTATTACAATTTTCAATAAATGGAAGTACTTGATCTTTTTCAGAAACAATTGCATCTTTTAAATCCATTCCCCAATCAATATTAAGTGATGGATCGTCAAATTTAATTCCGCCTTCAGAAGCTTTATTATAAAACTGATCACATTTATACATTACAGATGCTGTTTCGCTAACTACCGAAAAACCATGAGCAAATCCCTGAGGAACCAGTAATTGCTTTTTATTTTCAGCTGATAACAGAACACTAAATGCTTTTCCGTAAGTCGGAGAATCTTTTCTTAAATCTACAGCTACATCAATAATTTCACCTTCTAAAACACGAACTAATTTTGTTTGTGCAAATGGTGGATTTTGATAGTGTAGACCTCTTAAAGTTCCTTTTTTAGAAAAAGATTGATTGTCTTGTACAAATTCAATATTAATTCCTAAATCTTCAAATTTAGTTTTACTGTAGGATTCAAAAAAATAACCTCTCTCATCTCCAAAGACGGTTGGTTCAACAATAACTAAGTCTTTTATAAATGTTTTTTCAATTTTCATATTAAATTATGCAAGTATTTTTATTTACGTTTTAAAAAAAGTGTCAATTACTTCTTTTATTCTATTTCTATCTTCATTTGTTAAATTTGATCCTGATGGCAGACATAATCCTTTTTCAAATAATTCTGCCGCTAAAGCTTTGCCATAATATGGGTATTTTTCAAAAATTGGCTGCAGATGCATTGGCTTCCAAAGAGGGCGGCTTTCGATATTTTTTGCTTCAAGAGCCAATCTTAAATTCTCTTTATTTTTATTTCCTTCTTGTGTAACCAAAATTGTATTCAGCCAATAATTTGAAAAATAATCTTCATTTAAGACTTCAAAAAGTTCAACATTTTTATTTTCTGAAAAAAGTTCTCTATAAAAAAGATGATTATTTCTTCTTGCTTCGACATTATCCTCTAAAATTATAATTTGTCCTAGCCCAACTCCTGCGCAGATATTACTCATTCGATAATTATAACCTATTTCACTATGCTGATAATGGACTGCTTCATCTTTTGATTGTGTAGCATAAAAGACTGCTTTTTGTTGTATTTCATTTGAATTTGAAATAAGAGCACCGCCACCAGACGTCGTGATAATTTTATTTCCATTAAATGAAAGAATTCCAAAATCTCCAAAAGTTCCACACTTTTTTCCTTTATACGAACTTCCTAAAGCTTCTGCACTGTCTTCGATAATAGGTATTTGATATCGATTTGCAATAGCATGAATTTCATTTATTTTATAAGGTGTGCCATACAAATGTACAGCTATTATGGCTTTTGGCTTTTTGCCTTTTTTAATTCGATCTTTGATAGCTGCTTCGAGATAATCGGGACATATATTCCATGTTTCGGCTTCGCTGTCAACAAAAATTGGTATCGCACCTTGGTACAAAACAGGATTTACAGATGCCGAAAATGTCATTGTTTGGCAGATGACCTCATCTCCAGCTTGAACCCCTAGTAAAATTAGTGCCAAATGTATTGCTGATGTCCCAGAATTTAAAGCCGTAATAAAAAAGTCGTCTTCAAGATAATCTTTAAGTCTTAACTCAAACTCGGCAACATTTGGCCCTCCTGAAGTTAACCAATTAGTTTCTAAGGCTTTTGAAACAAATTCTTTTTCAAAACCACTTTGCTGGGTTAAGGAAAGATAAATTCTGGAGTTATTCATTTATAATCCAATAATCAGAAGGAAACCTTGCATCATCTTCTTTGACATCAGTTAAAGGTAAAGTAGAAAATGATATTAATTTTGAATTACTTTCAAGAGATTGTATTGCATTTGCATAGCCTGCAGGAATGTGGACTATCTTACTTTCTAATTCTGAAACAACAATAGTTTGTATATCCAACATTTTGGAGGGGTTTTCCCAATTATCAATTTTTACAAAATGAATTTTGAAAGAACCACTTACACAGTAAAAGTTTTTTGCATCTAACTTATGCCCTTGCCAGGCGCGAATTGGATTTTCTTCGGAATTGCTGATAATATAAAATCTTTCAATCTCCTTAAAACTAAAATCATTTACATAGGAAATACTACCACGATGATCTAAGAAATTACCTCCCTCAATTATACTCGCAATCATATATTCAGTTTTAACTTTTTCTTGTTTAATAAATAAAATTTCAATGTATATATCAAAAGAAGAGGAATTACGACAATTAAAAACAACAACGCATCCTCCGTTTTTTGATATAGAAAAATAACTAAAGCCGAAATGGCAATTTGAACTAAAGCATAATACAATGATACTATCCTATGTTGTAATTGGCATTCATTACTTAAAATCTGATATAAGTGCAGACGATGCGCTTCGAATATATTTTGTCTTAAATACAATCTATGAACAATAGTACAAACTGCATCGACACCATAAACAGCTAAAAACAGAAGCCAAATTAAAGAGTTTGTGACCAAAATTAATTTGAGAACTAAGTAAATTATCCAAAATGCGATTGCAATACTACCTACATCACCTGCAAAACATTTTGCTCTTTTTCTATAGTTAAAAAATAAGAAAACAACACTTGCAATCATTCCGTATTTTATCAAATCTCCATCAATAAATAATTGGAGTTTAGTATTAACGTATAATAACGCTCCCAGAACAGCTAACGTATAAAGTCCGGTTATGCCATTAATTCCGTCCATAAAATTATAAGCATTTATTAGGCCAATAGCCAAAACATAACTGATCACAACTCCCCAAATCGGCATCAATGTAAAAATTCCTAAATCAAAAAAAATTAAAGTTATGGCCAGAAAGTGAATTGAAATTCGGATTTTATTTGATAAATTTTGAATATCATCCCAAAAACTCACAAGACTTACCAAGGTTATTCCAGTAAAGAAAAAGTAGTTATTCTGAATGTGCTGTGCAAAATAAAGCAAAGCAGAAAACCAAAAAATAATTCCTCCTCCTCTTAACGTAACTTCTGTATGCGAGCTTCTTTCGTTGGGTTTATCGATAATATTAAAACGATCTGCGACTTTAAAATAAAGAAGCATTAAAATCATTAAAATAAGCCCTAGTATTGTATATTCCATATTAACGTTTGAAGCTTTTGATAGTTTTTTCAAGTCCTTGTTGTGCTGAATAAGGAAGCTTATCAATTCCTATCGCTAGCTTGATTTTTTTGTTTGAAACTCTGTAATTTTCTGTTAACTTTTGTATGGTTTCTGAATTTAGAGGTAGTTTTATTAAATCTCCACACTTAGCAATAACATTTATTAAAACTTTTGGTATTGCGATTGATAAGTGTTTTTTATTTGAAGCAAATGCTATTATTTTAATTAATTCATTTGTTGATAAAACTTCATCATCAGCAAAATTATAAACGCCGGAAGAAATTTTTCTATTTAAAAGAATTTCTTTAACCATGTAATTAAGATTATCTATTCCTAAGAATGATCTTTGATTATCAAAAGCGGCAAGAGGATATGGTATTCTTTTTTGAACGACATTATATAATAGATTTAAATTTCCTTTATTACCAGGACCATGAATCATACATGGTCTAATAATAAAAACTCTTTTCCCTTCTGGAATTTCCTGTGACAAAATATATTCCTCTGCTTGTAATTTTGATTGTCCATAAGGAGTTTTTGGATTTACTTCGGTATCTTCAAAAAGAACTTCAGATACTTTATCCGCCGCTGCTTTTACACTGCTAAAATAAATAAAATCTTTAATTTCACTTTTTAAGAATACATCAAATAACTCTTTAGTTAGATTTGTATTTACTTTAAAATATTCTTCTGATGCACTTGTTTTTTTTGTATCATGCGCTTTCCCTGCTAAATGTATTATAACATCACCTTCAATATTATTTTTCCAAGTTGAATCTCTGAGAGATATAGAATTAATTAAAAAAGAATAATTTGTTAAGTAATTGCTAAGATTTTGACCTACAAATCCTGTTGTCCCCGTTAGTAAAACACTTTTCATTTAATTAAATTGTTGTAAGGCTTCCTTATTTATTTTTTTTCTATCTGAATCAAAAAACCATCCCCACTTATTAAAATAAGTGATTGCTGAATTTATAAAAATCTTAAATAGTTTTCTGCTTTTATTCGCTCCTGAATCATATCTATGATATATAGAAACTAATGGAAAATATATTGTCTTGAATTTTTTATGCATTCTTCTTGATAGATCCCAATCTTCAAAATACATGAAAAATTTATCATCATATAGCCCTATTTCTTTTATTGCATCTAAATTTAACAATGTAAAACATCCAGAAAGTACTGGAGCATTATAAATCTGCTCTTGAGGAACATTTCTTAATTCATACTGATTAATGAATTTTTTATATGCTTCGGCAGGCTTTTTTATCTTACGCCACAAAATACTAAAAGGGTTGGGTAATAGTTTTGGTAAGTTCTGAATACTACCATCAACATTTAAAATCTGTGGCATCATCATACCAATAGAATCATCATTCTGCATATAATTTATCATTGTTGATATCACATCTCCCGAGAAATAAATATCTGGATTTACAATAAAATGATATTTTGAACCTAGTTCTATAGCATTTCTGATTGCAATATTATGTGATCCTCCAAACCCTGGATTCGATGGGTTATGAAAGTAAGAAATTCTATTTTCAGTTTTTAAAATTTTTAAATTATCAGTTGGTGAATTATCTATTAAAAATATGTGAACCTCCAATTCAGTATTTAATAAAGAATTAATTGCTTCATTCAGCATATCGACATCATTATTAAATAATACAATACATGATGTAATTCCTGTTTTCAAAATTATATTATTGTTTTTTATTAAATTTTTATTTGAGTAAGCTTAGTAATAATTAAATTTTGAAATGTTAAAAACTCAAAATATTAAAATACAAGTAAGTGGATCTTTCACAAACTCATTTTTATTTAAGATAGCTTTTTTAATTAACAATCTTAATTAAAGGCTTTTTACTGCTATTCATCAGTTTTACATCTTTAACATTTTTATTAATATTGATTACCTTTAAATTACTTTTTTTTACCTCGTAATTTATAATATTAGACGTTGAACTAGGAAGTTTAAAGCTTAAATGCTCATTCCCTGTTTTTCCGATTACATCGCCTATAACAACATTTTGCATTCCATAAAACTCTACAGATGGACTATCTAAATTTAAAACGTCAATTTTGATAGTTGACAAAATAGAATTATCCAATAATGCAAATTGAGCACCAGCCGTTTTATATTTTCCAGATAACTTAAAATTTTTGATCAAAATATTACATTTCCCAACAAGAGATCCTCTTAATCCTTTATTTAAACTAGCTAAGTTCCCACTTTCAATTGTTAAGTTATCTATGGAAACATTTCCTCCAGCTGAAAAAATATGCATTGCTGAACTGTCAAATCCTAAATCTCTCTTATCTCTCGATGTTATTTTGATTTTAAGATTTCCTATAGTTGCATTATCACATTTTTCAAACCACATTCCTCCAGAAGGATTATTAGAAAAAGTAAATGCAGAATTATTAGTGATTGTAATATCATCACCAATAAAATTTTCATTCCTATCAGCTGTAACGGCTGTAGAACCATAATTTAAAACGTTCAAATTATGAGCTGTATATTTTCCATGACTAACAATAAAATTAAAAGAAGCCTGAGGCATCATCTGAACATTATTTCGATTATAATTTTTTCCATCAATCAGAAGTCTAACTGGCAATATACCAACATTTTTCGCATAAGCATTGGTAACAATTGTTTCTCCTCCCGAAGTTTTTCCATCATCTGCAGAATGATAAATATGAAATGTTTTATAACTAAGATTTTCAAAATGTAAATCAGTGAGCATAACTTTTCCTAAACTATAAACTGTTAATGCCGAAAAAGCATGGAGATTTTTTACGGTAAATTTACTTACATTTATTTGAGCATTTTTATCCATTGCGTACAAACAAAAAAAATCTGGTCTACTGGGCGAAATACTTTTTATATTATTTTCAGTCGTAAAAACACGCCATTGCTCAACATCTTTTACAATTGTATTTCTCCGACCATCGACAGAGATGTTAGTTAAGTTAATTTTATTGCTAGTAATAATAAAATTCCCCTGTTTACTGTAAGTTTTCCCCAAAACAAATTTACAATTAACAAGATTAACTTGCTTTAGAGTCAATCCTACTGTATTTTCAAATAAGTAAAGAAGTCCTTCACCATCTACTACTTCTCCATTTTGGCAAGCTGATAGGGCTATACTAATTGCTACTGAATCATCCGTAATTCCGTTACCTTTTGCCCCAAAAGATTTTAATGTCCTTGTACTAGCAAAAAAGGAAAAGGAGGTTAATAGAAAAAATAAAATCAGTGTTTTTCTTAAGTTAATCATTTTGTATCTCGTTTATTATATTAGGATTGACGCATGTTAAACGTACATCACTATATTTTAGCTTCCAACGATTATAGCCATTATCAAAAAAGCTATTTTTTCCAAATTTAAAAACGGTACCATTTTCTAAAGTAACTGCTAAATTATAACCTATTTTTTGAGTCAATTTAGACATAGCAATCTCTCCTTTTTTTATCAATAGCCTTTTATAAAGAATTCCTTTACCTGGAAATTTACCACCATTTTCAGCAACAATTTCCTCCAATACATTTATTGTTGTTAATAAAAAAAAACTTTGCAAATGGGGATTGAAATTATTTCTAATCAAAGATTGCCAAATTTTAGAGCAGTATGAAACCCCCAAAATTCCAACATCCGGATTCATCTCCATATATGCTATATAATCTGCTAAAAATTCGGTTTGAATTATATTTACAGATGTATTTGATAAAATTACATATGCATTTGGTTTATTATTGATTAAATTATAAAATTCTGAATAACCCGAAAAATCCATACCATTATTGCTCACTGGTACTATAACATCAACATCTTTTTCAATTTGCTCATTATTTTTAAAAAAAGCAATATCCGAAATCGTTAAATAAATTTTAGTTTTAATATTGACATTAGTCGTTGAAAATCTTTCAAGCTGACCTTTTAATCCACATGTAAATTGATTACCGCTTTTAATTTTTTTTATCCTTGTATTTGAATAACCTCCCCATTCATGAATATTTACATAAACTTCATTAGAAACAACACTTTTTCGAACTTTCTTTACTTCAAGTGGTTTATTGCTGCTATTTTTATTTTTAACCCATTCCCAAAAATAAGCAAATGGAAAAAATAAGAATTCCAAAATCACTATAAAAAAAAAATTTAATTGTTCTACTAGTAATCTCATAAATTTCTTAAGATTGTATAATACAATTTATAATAATAGTACTGTACAGCATTTAAGCCATTAATTTTTTTTAAGAATTTTATATGTTCCGAATGCCCTTGTACTGTTTTTCGTATTCCTTTTATTTTATTTACAAAATAATTAAATGTAACGCTACGGGCACCGACTTCATTATTCCCATGTTGTCTGTATAAAATAGTTGCAACCTGTATATTCTTGATTATGCCTCCATTTTTTAAAGTTTGTAAAGCGATCCACCAATCATGCATCGGAGCCTCCTCTACGAAAGGTAGTGATATTTTTTTAACACTATTATTAAAAATCATCGTACAGCCTGTCACACAATTAAAAACTTGAATTACATTTTCATTTTCAATAACATTTGGCTTAATAGCTGACATTTGCCAAAAGGAGGGGCTTATAAGTTCTAGATTACCATCTACTACTTTCAGATCAGTATGAACAATAATTGGTTTACCGGGGTGCTCTAATTCTGTTTGAATTAGTTTTTGTAATGATAATTCAACTTTATTAGGAAGCCACACATCATCGTGGTCACAAAACATATAATAGTCCGACTCAACATTTTCCAATAATGTAAAAAAACTTTTCATAGCTCCTAATCCAGTCTTAGAATCTTCAAAAAGGACAATATTAGAATACTTACTTTTATAGTTATTAATAATTTCTAATGTACTATCGTTTGAGCCATCATCTCTGATGTATAAAGTCCAATTATCCGTTGTTTGACTAAATAAAGAATCCAATTGTTCTTTTAAAAACCTTTGGCTATTATAGGTTGCTAATAGTATAGCAAGTTTACTTTTCATAAAATTATTTTATAAATAATACTTAACGTAATAATCAAATATTACTCGTTTTTTTGTTTGTAACAACAGTTTAATTGTTCTGATAAGTGCTATACGGCCATAGTAATAATCGTCTTTCCAATCTTCACGGTCAAAATTCTTAACATCTATTAAAAATATTTTAAATCTGGTGAGTATATTGTTTATATCGGATTCAAATAATGAAAAATCTTGTTCAATCTGTAAATCCAAAATATAAAACCTCGTCTCTATTTTTTTCTTAAATCGCTCAATGAATTGAAAATCTGCTCCATCAACTCTAATTTTCTCATTGTATTTCCCAGAAGCAAAGTAATGTTCTAAGGAAACACATAATCCACTATTAACAGGCACATAATTATCCAGAGAATTTATTCCTGGAGCTATATGATCAATTAATTTGCCCCATTTATTCACATAACGACAGGGTGACATTATTTTTCCATTTTGGATTTTTAAAATTGGAGCAAATAATTTTACATCAAGGTTATTATTAATACTTTCAAGATAAACAGTTATTGTATTTAAAGGAAATTCAGTATCCTGATCTAATAGTAATAAAAACTTTTTTTCTGAAGTTTTGGCATGGGAAGCTGCAACATTATATGCACTGCTTAATCCTGTATTTAATAAATCACTTTTATATGTAATCGTCCAATGTTCACTTGAAACTGTTGGTTCTTGTTTATATGGACTATTATCATAAACATATAAATCTACTTTAGTGTCGATGCTTTCTGTCTCTAATGCTGCTGTAATTGAAAGGAAAGTCGCCGAATCCTGAAGTTTACACTTATAAAGGACAATAACAAACTGTATATCTGAAATTAAAATCATTCAAAAATTAATAATGTTTTAGCACGGTAATGAAAAAATAAAAGAACTGCTGAAAATGCAATTAATAAAACACGTGGATAAATTCTATGTTTGGGGCCAACTGTGTATAAAATCAAAGGCAAAGCTACAACCTCTACCGTTAAAAAAAACTCATTAAATCTTAATGCAATTGCAGTAGTTTTGGACATTATAATAAGGATTGATATCGACATAATATAAATCTTTACTAAAAGTATAGCATATTTATTTGCAGCCTGAATCACGTTGATATTTCTTAATATATAAATAATATACATAATTCTAAATATAACTAATGTACTAATAACATTTACTTTATCATCTTCATTTGCTTCCTGCAATAATATATAGGTTCTCACTTTTGCTTCGATACCCGCAATAGGAATTACCTTATAAAAATCAAGTGGCGACATAGACAAATAAAGGAGTAAATAACTTAGAGGAATTACTAAATACCAAACTTTTTTATTTATTCTATCGCTTTTCAAAAACCAAAAAGGGAGCAAAACTAGGGCTGTAAAATGAAACATTACAGCTAAAAAAACGACACCAAAAAATTGATACTTTTTTCTTGCTTCTAGAGGAATCAAACTTAGCAACATTAAGCCTGAAGCCACGCCAGCACGTATTTGAGTTAAATCATGAAGTATATAAATACTGCAAAAGTAAATCAAAACACTAACAAATATATAATCTGATAATTTAGTTATACTGTAGGTTTTAATACTCACTCCTAAAATTGCAAATATCAAAAAAAGCAATACTGGTGTTGAGCTAAAAAATCTTGAAACAGCAGCGATAGCAATAAACCCAGGCTCAACAAGATATGTAGTATCTTTATTCCACATCAAAAATATCTCAGAATAATTACCGTAATCCCTATCAAAACCCGATCCCCTAAAACCTGCAATTACTATTAAAACAAGACTAATTAAAATCAAGAGATATACTTCAAGAGATTTATCCTTAATTTTAAAAAGAGATAAAAAACAAAGACCAAAAAATATTAAAAATAGTATTACAATCATTTTATATTTTTATAGTAGTCTCTGATCCTATTTTAATTTTTAAGAAAGGCATTTTTAGTTATTTATGTTATTAAAGTCTAGATCCTTTTTAAGCGTTGACGCAATTTCATCAATACTTAATTTTGCTTTATAATTTTTAACATTCTGAACCATCGAAAGGTATTTTTCAGTGTAAACTTCACCTTGTTCTATAAGATTGTTTATCAAAATAGCCATTTCCTCTAAGTTTTCGCATAAGTAGCCGATTTCGCCTTCTTTTTTAAAAACATTTTCAAAAAAGGTATTTCTAAGTACAATTAATGGTTTTTCGTAATATATTGCATCAAAAAAAGCGGCACTGCTCCTTAAGATAAAATCGTTTTTTCCGTAAAAAAATATTGAATAATGCAATGTAGAAATTTTCCCATCATAAACTTCTCTCCGCAAAGGTTTATTAATTTCATCATTCACATAATTTTTTATTAATGAATTTAAAAACGGTTCTATACTTGTTTCTAAAACTCCAACATTACTGAATTCAAGATCGCCTTTACTAATTTGCTCACTTAATCTTGACGCTAAATCATAAAAAAACTGTACATTTTTTCTAACTCCAGCAGAACCAATATGTCCTATTTTTAAAATCTTACTTGAAAAATTTTCTATCTTTTCAAATTTATTTTTATTGGGAAAAGTCGGCAATTCAATTGCAAAAATTTCATCTTTTCTTATTTTGTTTGTTTCAACTAAAATTTGCTTAGAAGTTGGAGTTAAAAACAAATAATAAAAATTATTAACACTAATCTTAAACATTAACTCATGAAAGAAACCAACAACTTTTTGCCCCCTTGTTGTTGGATAATATACGTACTCAACGTCGCCATGTATTACAGAAAAAGTAGCAACCTTTGGATACATCTTTTTGACCAATTTAAGCAATACTAAACTAGGAAAGTAAATATGAGTTATAACAACTTTATCTCCCGGTTTGCATTTTTTAAAAACTAACCTAAGAATTTTAAAATCTCTATATATTCTTGATAAGATCAAAAAAATACGGCTCAAGATATTAGTTGGTACAATTATTAAATTACCAATAATTTGAAAACTAATATTGTCTTGCTCAGGATTAAAATATTTTTTTACCTGAATATTATGCTTTTCTGGCGAAATAAAAGTAACAGATTCGTCTTTATATACTTTTTTAAAAATTTTTATAATATTTACATTGGCCAATACATGCAAATAATCTTCTACAAATGCCTCTACTATATAAATCACTTTTTAGGTATAAAAAGGGGGTTGATAATTAATTGTGTAGCTTAAATTGGATTTTCTAACTCCTATTTCCTTTGCAGGAATACCACCAGCTATTGCACGCTCCTTGATACTTTTTGACACTACTGCTCCGCACGCAATTACACATCCTTTTCCTAAAACTACATTAGGAAGAACTATAACTCTCGAAGCTACCCAAACATGATCTTCTATAATTACATCGCCAAATTTTATACCGTGATCATCAGAGTGTGGATCGTGTTGCGCGGTATATATATAAGTATCACGAGCAATATCAACATTGTTATGAATAATTATTTTGCCTAATCTTCCGTCTAGGAGCACACCAGGATTAATCATGCAATTATCTCCAATAACAATTTGATCTTTTTTAATCTGAGTATTTAATAACTTTACATGCATCGATACAAATGAATTTTTACCAATAATCATATAGCGACGTACGAAAAACATTCTAATAAAATTAAAAGGAATTCTAGCCACAAATGAATTATAAAAATATAATCTTAGATGTAATATAAAGATTTTTAGTTTGACAATCATGTATTATAAAATGGATAAGTATTCTTACTATTTTCTATCTTCTTAATAAACACTTTATTTTAAAAAAATGTTATTCTTCTACTACACTTTTTAGTACTTCAAGATATTGCAATCCAAATTCTAAATCTGGCTCCATATAATTACCCTCGGCCCATTCATTCCATGATTTCAAAAAGATAATTTGGTTTTCCTTATCTTTATCTTCAACTGATTTAACGCTTTTTACGACATGTTCTCTAAAAAGCTCTGGAGTAGATTTATGCAAAATTATTCCATGATTTTTACTTCTGGGAGAATGATCCCAATTGGGAAAAATCCCTGGATATACATTCTTTTTTACATCTTCTTCGCCGTTAAAATATTTAGAAGCGTCTTTATATAAAAATACATTAGGATAAGAGAACAAAATTTTAGCTATTCGATGTTTAATTTTTGTAAACAAACTCCTTCCATTCAAAAAATAACTATGCAACCTAACAATATTTACTGCATCGCAACCCATTTCCAAAATTGCATCAATTTTGTCTATTTCAATTGTATGCCCAACAAAATGAATTCCTTTCAAACCATTTTCAAGTGCCAATTTACGCCATGTTTCTATAAAAACGATAACTTCTTTATTTTCTAAAGGTTTAAAAATCATAAACAATGGTTTTTCATCCACAGTAATATACCTTTTATCTTTTAAAGCTGGTAAAACTTCATAAAAGTGTGCTGTGTAATCCTCAACACCAGGATAAAGTTGTTCAATTAACACATTTCGATTAGTTAATCCATGAGGAAAACCCTTCCATGTTTCATTTGCCCAGGCCAAACAAAATGGAAAGTCTGGATCCCCACTTTCCAGCACTTCATTAAATGGCCTTTCTAACAATCTTTTTCCATTTCCAAACCAGTAGTGCCAGTAGCAAAATCCTTCAACACCATATTCTCTAGCCATATCAGCTTGTGTTTTTCTGGTTTCAGCAACTCGCAAATCATAATATCCTAAATCCGCTGGTACTCTAGGCTGATAATGTCCTTTAAATAAAGCTTTGGCTTTTCCTACGTTTGTCCATTCTGTAAATCCCTTGCCCCACCATTTATCATTGTCAGGAATTGGGTGATATTGTGGCAAATAAAACGCTATTACTCTTGCTTTTGTATTCATGTAATTTATTATTTGATAAATCCTTTTATCATTTTAAGTGGATTAACAGTTAGTAGTTTTGACAATAAAATAATAGCAAAAATCAAAACACCAATTTTTACTAAAATTGAGATTACCAAATTATTAATATTCATTATATAAAGAAATATGAAAATCATTACTGCTACCAGTAAAAAACTTAAAATTGGTTTTAAACGTTCAACATCCATCTTAGCGTACCAAATTAATATTAAACATTCTGTCGTTAATGCCAAGCTTGAGACCAAAGCGGCAGATATTAAACCAAATTTTGGCAATAGTGTTATGTTTAAAACGATACTTATTACAGCACCTATTATACTTATCAGCGAGTTTACTTTTGTCTTTCCTTTTGCTGTAACTATTGTTCCGTAAAGCATTTTTATAGAAGCGGCATAAACGCCTATAATAATCATAGGAACATAAAAATAAGCTTCGTGAAATTTGACACTTGACATAATCTGAAAAAATTCTTTTGAGAATAAAGACAAACTAAAACCGCCAAGCAATAAAACGTAAATAAAAGCATTTCTCATTTTTTCGAAAACGACAAGAAAATCATTACTTCCCCAGCTTTTAAAAATAAAGGGCTCGAAAGCTTTATATGCTCCGTAAGAAAATATATTTAGAATAAGAGCCAATGTTGCAGCTGTGCTATAAATCCCTAAATCACTTAAATTCAAATACTTATCAATTAGAACCCTGTCTGAAATTGTAGTTATGTAATAAGCCAATGAACCTGGTACTAATGGTAACGAAAAAATTAAAATTTCTTTAATTTGATTAACATTAAAATTCCAGATAATATATTTTCGAGTAGAGTATAAAAATATACCCGCATAAATGGCATTTACAATTAATGTTGAATATAAAACTCCTAAGGCTGAATAATTATAATAGATTACCAAAATCATGGTTAATACCAACGAAATTATTCCTTTTGAAATGTTTAAAACCGTTAAAAACAATGGTTTTTCTAGCAACCTATATAATGCAGAAGGTAACACCGAAAATATAGCAAAAAAATTAGTTAATACTCCTATTATAATGTAAGGATAATATGGAATATTACTGTCTAAAAAAATGAAAAAGTATTCGCCAAACAAACAAAAAAACAAGACTATTAAAACATTAAAACCAATAATAAAGGTCGATAAATTTCCTAAAAGTTTTTTTTGTGCAATTTCATTTTCACATCGGTAAAAAAACACTAAATAGTAAGTATTTGTACATAAAAAACAGCATACTAACAAAAAAGTTGATAGTGTACTTATATAGTTTACAATACCATAATCCGCAGGTGTTAAGTAAGTTGTAAGTATTGGAAAAGAAATAAATGCCAAAAGCCTTGGAATTATATCTCCCAAAGCATATATGGTTGTATTTTTGATTAATTGGTTGGTACTCTTCATATAATTATTTTATCAATTCTTTTAAAATTGACAAATCAAATTCTTGAATATAATCGTGAACCAAACTATAATCTGTTCTTGCATTAAATTGTAACATTTTCTCTAATTCCTGTTCATCATTTACTATCATAACTTTTTCATCAGAACCATCAAAAGGCGGTACTAATTTGAATCCTGCCATATTAATGTTAGTTTCATCTTTTGGTTCAAATACAATATAATTTACTCCATTTATCAACGATTCTAATAATACTGTTGATGTTGCTCCAATAACAAGAGAAGATCTACTAAGAGAAGTATTCAAATCTTCTGTGTCAGCAATGTAAAAATCATGATCTAAAAAAGCATGAACCCATTTTTTATCAATAGAGGGATGTACTCTATACCTTGCTCTTTTTACTCCCATTTTTTTAAGAACCGTCTGTACTTTATATAAATAAAGCACCACCATACTTTTGTCTGTAATTACTGTATTATCATATTCATGCTGATGCCAAAGCACAGATGAAACAGGAATAACTAAAACATCTGACAAATCAGACCTTAATTCTTTTTTTTTCTCTATTTTTTTATACTTTAGATTTCCAACTACCTTTACTTTATCCGCATCAAAGCCAACATTTATATAATTTTGTTTTATCTTTTCGCTCCAAACCATTAAATAGTCAGAACGGTGATCAACTTCTAAAGAATAAATCGCAGGCAATCCGTGTGAAAAAACAAAAGAGGGTTTTCCCATCTTTTTAAAAACTTCAATACAATATTTACTATAAAAATATTGATCTGAATGCAACAGTAAAGCTCTAAAGTTATGTTTAGAGTATTGTTCTACCAAATGGTTCTGAAAATCGTCTAATTGTTGATGCAATTCTGAGTTTAAGTAGAGATGAAAATCCTTATTACGAATTAAATCTTGTATATCCCTATGCCACTTAAAGGTCTTTTGATCACCAAAAATTTTTTTTCTACCAAAAGCGTGCCATATAGGTGAAAAAAAACTGAAACCTGAATTTGGTAAACTACTGTCTGTAAGACCAATAGCAGACAATACATTCAAATCTTTTGATCTTATATTTTTGGGAGTTTCAAAAATGGCATTTAAATATTGAAGACTATGATATAATTTAGCTGTAATGGCTACCTTGGGATTTCTATGATAGGATGGTGAGATATATTTTTCTGAATTATAAATATGCCAATCAAGTTCAATCTTAAAAAAATCAATATACTTTGCTGATAATTCGGTAGTTGAATTATCTCTTAAATATTTAATAAGATAAGTATCCATATATTTTATAATTCTTAGTAAGACTCTTTTATTTTAATTTTTGCAACATAAATTGAAGTTTCAAATACATTTGCAAGCGAAGAAGCTGAATAATAACTTAACCACAAATAACCATCTTTAATCAACATTCCTGGATAACTGCAATCACCTAATCCAAAACTCGTAAGTATTTTTGTGGTATTTCTATCTATATCATAAACCGCCAAAACAACACTTCCATTATGTTTTCCACTGAATAAAATTTGTTTTTCATTTAGAAATAAAAAATTAGGGCCACCAAAATTAGTAAATGGTATTTCACCTAAAACTTTCAACTCATTATGTACGTCATCATATTTCCCAAAAAAAGTAGTACCATTATTCCTTCTTGACAAAATATATAATTCGTCTTTCTTATTTACTCTAATAGTAGCTTCAGTAGGTAAATTCGAAATAGTATTAAAGTTTTTAGCATTATTAAAGAAAAGTCCATCTTTACTTTTATAAATTCCAAATAAATCAAATCCGTTGTATCCTACAGAATACGCTATACCTTTGTGCCACGTTACTCGCCAAGGCCACACTTCATTTCCTGAAATTTTAGATGTCGTAGTTTGCCTATTGTCTAATGTTACATTCTCAATAGTATTCCAATTATTTGAATATTTTAATCGATAATCACTAAAAGACAAAACAATATTTCCCTGAAAAGTAGAACCATGTATATATAACATTAAATTCTCTCCATTTACCGAAAATTTAGGATCTCTCAAATCAATTCTAGCAATAGTAATCTCTTTTATTAAAGTCCAGTTTTTTCCATCCTTACTATTCATTATCTTAATTGTACCATCTTCCCCATAAGCATGCTTATCTGAATCTCTAAATGTTAAAAAAAACTGATTATCAAAGTAAACCAAATCGGTAAAAGCCTGATTTCTAGCTGGTACATTAGTTATTCTGTTGTTTTCATCTAATTGAACCTCATCATCTTTATCATCATCAGAACAAGAACTTAAAAAAAATAAAAAAACAAATAAAAATAGTAGAGTTTTTTTCATATAATTATTAAAAGGGTTGCTAAATCAAATCAAAATGTAATTATTATTTTTTTAAAAGCGAGTATTTCAATTCTGCCAATTTCCAGTCTGTCTCATTATCCACATCCTGAACTTCGATTTCCTCAAGTACCAAACCATAACTTTTATCCATATATAGTTTTTTAGTATTCCTCAGTGCTTCATTCTTGAACCAATACCATTGACCAGCATCATGGTAAAGTTTTTTTAAATCCTGTGATCGAGAATTATAGTATTCTGGCCACTGCATACTAACTAAGTTTTCCTCGTTTATCGTAACTCCTCTCCAAACTGGATAACTAAAAGCAACTATTGGAAAAACAGAATCATAACCTTTTTTGTCAAGAAGATTCCAACCGTTTTCTAAATGTTTAATTTGAATTAAAGGTGATGTAGGATAAATGCAACAACCAAAATCAAAATTTATTCCTAAATTGATTTTGTATTGATAAAGGACTTCAATCAAAACATCAGCTGTTGTAGCATTGTCATCAGAATTTTTTTCAGATCTAAAAAAAGGCACTTTAGCGCCATATTTTAAGGCAATTTCTGCTATTTCGTCATCATCTGTCGAAACCATTACCTCATCAAATAAATTACTCTGTAAGGCTGTCTCTATCGCATATGCAATAATTGGTTTGTCAAAAAAGAGTTTAATATTTTTTCTAGGAATTCTTTTACTGCCACCACGAGCAGGAATAATTGCAAGTTTTGTTTCCATGTTAAAATTCAGATTTCAGAAGAGAAATAATAAACGAATCCCAATATTTACCTTCACTAAAAGCATTTTGTCTTAACTTACCATCAACATGAAAATGAAATTTATCCTTAAAAAAATCAAGTTTTTTATGATCGTATTCATAAAGCTCCATCCATATTTTATTTAGGTTTAGATCATCAAAACCATATTTTATTAAAGTATGTGCAGCATCATATGCAAATTTGTCATCAATATACAAGTCATCATGTCCAATATAAAAAGAAAAATCTGTAGATCTATTAATCCAATTTGTATATAAAAGGCCACAAGCACCTAGTGGCTCGTTAGTTTCTAAATTAACAATCATAAACATAAAATCGTTAGGATTTGCAAATGTTCTATTAAACCAATTTTCTTGATTTTGTAGATTCAACTCTTTATGCTCTCTAAAATTTTTTCTAAAGTCCGGATTATTTCTCCAATCTCTTAAAAGAATTAGATCTTCTTTTTCTAAGGCTCTAAGACCTGTTAATATACCCTTTAACATAGTTATTATTGAATATGTGTCTGTGTTATATGCTCTCCTATTGCAATTGAATGGGTCAAAGTTTTACCTACAAGCTCACCTATTTGATAAGGAGAAAAACCGTCGGCAGGAATTGGTCGCAAAGGCTCTAAATCTTCGTTTGTAATTGTATGACCTACTTCAAAATTAGAAGTAGCTCTTAATGATCTACGCTGTACGACTAATGATTTTTTTTCGTTCTCTTCTATTCTTTTAATCCCGTCTCCTAATGCATAATACACTTCATTGGCATTATCAACCATTTCTCTCCATGTTTGTGGATTCATTGCAAACTTATGATCAGGTCCTTCATTATCATTACTATCTGTAAAATGTTTTTCGATCACTACAGCTCCTAATGCAACCGCACCTAAAACAGTAGCATGACCAAAAGTATGGTCAGATAAACCTAATATACATCCTGGAAAACGTTGTGCAAAAGTTTTAAGTACATTTAAATTTACATACTTAAATTTATCTTTATCCACTGTATAATTAGTATTGCACTGCATTAAAACAACATCTTCTGTTATAGCTTCAATTGCATTCATAGCTCTAACTACGTCTGTCATTTCTGATGCTCCAGATGCGATTAAAACTGGTTTATTTTTTTTTGCAATATATTCTAAAATTTCAATCCATGTAATATCACCTGACCCTATTTTAAATAAATCAACAAAAGGATCTACTGCATCAACCGATTCAAAATCATACGCACTCGTAAAAAAATCAAGACCAACTTCTTCACACTTTTTCTTCAATAATGGAGTCCAGTCAAAAGAAATACTGGCATCCTCATAAACTTCATAAACACTCTTCTTCCAAGATGCTTGATGAGATAACTGAGAACCAAGGCTTTCGAAACCAACTTTACTAACAATTTTTGAAGCTTGGAAATTTTGAAATTTTGCAGCGTCAGCCCCAGCTTCTTTAGCTAATTCTATCAACTTATATGCTCTACTGATATCGCCATCGTGATTCGCTCCAATATCTGCTATAAAATAAAGCGGTTCTCCATTACCAATTATTCTATTTCCAAATTTAATTTTTTTATTCATTTTTTAAATCTTTTTTTAACATTGAAAATCCTGTATTGATTGAAAAATCAAACTCTTTAAATACAGATTGAATTTTTGAAATATCTAAAGTTGTGTTTAAAGCCCTTTTGGCAACAACTTTATTCTGGTCAAATTCAACACAAGCTAAGGCATCAGAAGACAAACTAAAGTTTGATGCTATCATTGACAGAAAATCATATTTAGAAATTTTATCAGCCACACCCACATTATAAGTACCAAATTCTACTTCGTCTATAACTATTCTTTCAATTAACTTGGCTAATTGACCAACATACATTGGATTAAAAAACATATTACTAAATCCATTAATACTCTTTTTATTTATGAGTTCACTATATCCCCATTCAAAAAGAGAATTTTTCATTGGATCATTAAAGCCATAAATATTTGTTCTTAAAATATAGTAATTGTCTACAAAATTTTTAACTTCATTTTCACCTAGAATTTTTGTTTCAGCGTAATAATTTAAAGGACTAGTATCTGAGGTCTCAAGATAATTTCCTTCTTCGCCATCAAAAACTGCATCTGTAGAGATATAGATAAATTTTGTGGATTTCATTAATGAAAAAACATTACTAGTAGCTTTCACATTAGAATTATAAGCTAAATTCCTGTTTGTCTCACATAAATTTACATTCACTTCTGCAGAACAATGAATAACAGATTCAAAAGAAATATCACTGAACGTTTTAACAAAATCCCGTGATGACAAGTCTCCATAAAACATTTTTACTTCAGGAATGAAATAAGTCTCCTGTCTAGAAACCCCATGTAAAACAACATTCTCTAATTTTGACAAACAGTCATAAACCGCTTTACCAAGCATCCCACTAATTCCCGTAATTAAAATATTTTTTTTCATTTAATTACGCTTCAAAATCAGCATCAACATGCTCTTTGATCAAAGCTCTCAGACTAACAACAGTTTCCCAATCCTCATTAGATCCAGAATTATAATTAAATCCTTCTTTTACTTTTACAGCTTTAAAATGACTTAAAAATAGATCTAATTTAAAATTAGGAACAGATGGAAGAATAGTATAATACTTTCCTAAATCATAAGTATAAAAAGAATCTGAAGCTGTAATCATTTCTTCATGTATTTTTTCTCCCGGTCTTATACCAACAACTTCAATAGGACAATCTGGAGCAACTGCCTCTGCAACATCTGTAATTTTATAAGAAGGAATTTTCGGGATAAAAATCTCGCCTCCCCAAGCATTTTCCATTGCGTGCATAACCATATCAACACCACCTTGAAGCGAAATATTAAAACGCGTCATTGAAATATCTGTAATTGGCAATCTTCCTTCTTTCTTTTTATTGATAAAAAAAGGAATTACTGATCCATTGGATCCCATAACATTTCCGTATCTCACTACTGAAAATTTAATAGGATTAAATCCCTTAATATTATTAGCTGCAACAAATAATTTATCTGAGGTTAATTTAGTAGCTCCATATAAATTAATGGGAGCACATGCCTTATCTGTAGATAAAGCTACAACATTTTGCACATTCGTTTGCATAGCAGCGTGAATGACGTTTTGTGCTCCTCCTATATTAGTCTTGATACATTCATCAGGATTATATTCAGCTAAATGCACATGTTTCATTGCTGCTGCATGAATAACATAATCTACTCCTTGAAAAGCCCTTATTAATCTTTGCTCATCTCTTACATCACCAAGAAAAAACCTAATTTGAGGATATTTATGTAAAGGATATTCCTGAGCCATTTGAAATTGCTTTTGCTCATCACGAGAAAAAATAATTAGCTTCTTTACAGATGGATAGGATGTAAATATATGTTTTGTTAAAGCCTTACCTAGAGAGCCTGTTCCCCCTGTAATTAATATTGTTTTATTATTTAACATAATTGTTGTTATTGATATTTATAAAGATTTAAACTAATTGTTTAAAGATACGTTTAGCAAGTAAAAAGGCGGCAGCAAGAAATCCAAATATAAAACCTCCTAAAATAATTCCTTTTAATTTTCCAAATCTTTCTTTTTCCAGCGGTAAAATTGGCCTGTCTATTATTTGAATTAAAGGTGTTTCTCTTCTTAAAGTAACTTTGGCCAGCTCAGTTTGTTTTACCAATTCAGTTAATATAGCAGTATTTGCCTGCACATCAACTTGTCTTCGAGCGGAGGGCGTTCTTCGTACATTTAAAGCAGGATTCAAATTAAATGTATTGTCGTTAGCAATAGCAACACCAGTTATTGCACCATTAAGTTCACCCCGAATCGAATCACTTTGATGTTCTAAAATATCCATATTTATTCTAGCTTTTTTACTTTTGGTATCGACATAAAATTCACCAACTTGTTTGGCCAAAGCTTCACAAAAATACTTAGAAAACAACTCATTCGTAGATGAAACTTCCATGGTTATTATAGATACTTTCTTATCTTTTAACGCAACTGTTAAGCCTGATTTTGAAAGCGTTCCATAAATTGATCCTAAAATACTATCTTGCATTCTTGTGAATCCTTTCCGCTGCTGATTAGGTAAAAATTGAATATTTTTTAAATTAGGTCTTTCATTCCAATTTTCTCGCCACTTATTGTTTTGAATATACATCTCTGCCAAAGAAATTGTTTTTCCATCTAAAGTAACCGGACTCAATAATGTTTTTTCGACCATCGAACGTGATTTAAAAAGCTCCGTTAAATTTGCTCCTGCAAACATTCCTCCAGCATTTCCTCCTAAATCAAGACCTAATGTACTTGCAAGTCCTATAGCGCTTCCTAATCCTCCGCTGCCTTTTTCGTCTTCTAAAGCAAAAGACAGTGTGGCTTTGTAAATAGGTTTTTTATTTATCGAATATAGAATCCCCAAAAAAGCACCAATAATCCCAGCTAATAAAATAATCTTCCATTTAGAAAGTAAATAACAGTACCATTCCTTTACATTTACAAGTAATTCCTTCAGTGACATTTCTTCATTTGCTATAGTTTTATGGTCCATTAAATTACTTATTTAAAAGCGGTTACAATTAATAATGCTAAGCTAGTTATCACACTACCTATACTTACCCATTCACCTGTACTCATTTTTTTAGTTTCAGGTTTTTCTGGAACAACTATTTGAGAATCGGGAGATACCTCTGGATATGACCTAAAGAATAAAAATGATTTCGTTACATCTGCTTTACCATTTGGATAAATAATATATGCTTTTTTCTTCCAGCCTTTATTGTTGACTCCTCCAACTGCATTTATATAATATCTGAATCCTTTTCCATTTCTATATGGAATTTCAGATGTTAGTAAAACATTTCCTGTCACTTTTACTCCCTCATTATAAACAGCTACTTCAATTTCATCACCTGGAAATAAAGTAACATTGGAATAATGATTTTTATCTTTTTGTATTTTTTCCCAATTAATAGGTATTGTAGAAAACTTTATATCAGCTAATTTTTCTTTTAAAGAATCATTTTTAGATAAATTTAAATCTATACTTTCTAGTTTATCAATTTCTTCTTGTTTAATAGGTCTTTTAATTTTCATCCCTTCTATATTTGAAATAGAAGTTAATCCTCCAGCCCTCATTACTATGTCGTATACTTTTTCTTTTTTGTTGGATAGTACATATTTACCTGGATAAATTACTGCACCAGAAATACTAACCATTTCTGGCTTTTCATAAACAGCAATTCTTCGAATATTAATTACGTCGAAAGGTTTTAAAATAAAGTTTTTAATTTGTTCATTATTTTCGGCTGTAATTTCAAATTCAAGCAATTCTATACGTTTCGGATTATCCTCATCTACCACATCAGATTTCACCATTCTGGCAATTTCAACCCTTTTAGATGCTGAACCAGTTAAACCTCCAACCTGAACAATTAAATCATTTAATGTAAGATTTTCAAAATAATCATAAATTCCCGGTTTTTTTACTTCACCGTCAATAGTCACTTTATATTCTTCTCTGAAATCCAAAATAGAATAAACTGTCACAATATCTTCTCTTTTTAATTCTATATCAGAATCTAAATCTCCTGATAAAGCAGCGTTTAAATCAACATTTACAATTTCAGTAGTTAGATCTGATTTTAAACGGATAATTCTTGCCCTTTTTGTATATGCATCTTCTTTTAAACCTTCCGCTCTTGTAACAAGATCTGAAATTCTCATTCCTTCATTGTAAGAATAATAGTCTGGTCTAAAAACTGCACCATCAATTTTAATACGATTCTCAAATCTGTTTATTATGCGAGTAATTTTAAAAACATCTCCCGATTGTGGTAAATAAGAACTAAATTCACTCTCATTTATATCATGAACTTTAAATTCTTTTCCAGTCTTTTGCGTTACATTAACAGAAGCAGTATAAGCAAATTCATTAAATCCTGATGCAAAATTTAACAAGTCAGTAAATCTTTCACCTTTCTTCATTTCAAAAATACCTGATCGTTTTACTTGTCCCTCAACAGTTACTCTTTGACTGTAAGCCGGAATTCTAATAACATCATTTTCCTTCAAGCTTACATTATCAGACTGATCTCCTTTTACTAAGAAACGATAGATATCTATATTTTTGTAAACTTTATTATTTCTGATTAGTTCAATATTTCTATAACTACCATTCTTACCAGGGCCACCTGCTAAATGCAATGCATTATAAACTGTGGCTAAAGACGAAATTGAATAATTCCCCGGTTGTTTACCACCTACTACTGTAATTTTAATAGTTCTTATTTGACTTAAACTAACGCTTACTTGAGATTGTCCCGATCTAACCGTGCTATATACTTTAGCAATTGCCGATTTAATTTTTTGAGTTGCTGCTTCAATTGACATTCCTGAAACAGAAATTTGCCCTACATATTGAATACTAATTTTTCCTTCAACACTTACTGGAATATTTGCATTATACTCTTGAACTCCATAAACACTTACTTGCAATTCATCACCGGGCCCCAATACATAATTCAGTGGTGTAGCTAATTTTAAATCTGGTTCAAAATTTAAATTTGGATTATCAAAAAGTTCAGAGCCAAAAATTAAAGCATTTAGAGAGTCTTTTACTTTATTATTAATAATTTTTTCTTGAGTTCTTCCGAATTCTGTTGTACTGTTTTTGACGTGATTCGTTCTATCAGTTTCAGATGTATTAGGCAAACCTTTTAACTTAATCTTAAGTTTATCAAACTCATCTTGGCTCATTCCTTTAGAAAGTGCCATAGGTTCCGCTTGTTCAATAGTCATACTATTACTTTTTAACTGTGCATCAATTTTAGCAAGATCCTGTTGAGTCAAATAATCAACTTTAATGGTACTTAGATCTTTGGATTGAAATATGCTTTGGGCATTAACAGTCAAAGACGTTAACAAACCAAAAAAGAGTATGAGAACGTAAGTTAGATTTTTCATATGAATTATAATTTTAACCTAAAAAGAATTAAAAACTTGCATTTAGATATTATGAATATTGTTTTTGATAATATTCCTTATAACTACCCGATGTCACATTTTGTAGCCATTCTTCGTTATTAAGATACCAATTAATAGTTTTTTCTAAACCTTCTTCAAATGTTACTGATGGTTTCCAACCTAATTCCTTATTAATTTTTGAAGCATCAATTGCATATCTCAAATCGTGCCCCGGTCGATCCTTCACATAAGTAATCAACTCTTGAGATTTACCTTCTGTTCTTCCCAATTTTTGATCCATAATATTACATAGCAATTTAACTAAATCAATGTTTTTCCATTCATTGAAACCTCCAATGTTATATGTTTCATGATTTTTCCCCTCATGAAAAACTAAATCAATTGCAATTGCGTGATCTTCTACAAATAACCAATCACGAGTATAGTTACCATCTCCGTAAACAGGCAATGGTTTATTATTAATGATATTATTAATAAAAAGGGGAATTAATTTTTCAGGAAAATGGTAAGAGCCATAGTTATTAGAACAATTTGTCAAAACAAAAGGTAAACCATAAGTTTCTCCGTAAGCTCTTACAAAGTGGTCAGAGCTTGCTTTAGAAGCTGAATAAGGAGAATTAGGATCATAAGAAGTGGTTTCTGTAAAAAGCCCCTCTGCTCCTAGTGAACCGTAAACTTCATCAGTACTGATATGATAGAAACGTTTCCCTTCAAAATTATTTTTCCATTGATTTTTGGCAGCATTCAATAAATTCATAGTTCCAATAACATTTGTTTTTACAAATGCTAAAGGATCTTCGATGGAACGATCGACATGAGATTCCGCAGCTAAATGCAAAACACCATCAAAATTATGTAATGAAAAAAGTTCATTTATAAAACTCTCGTCTACTATATCTCCTTTTACAAAAGTATAGTTAGGCTGGTTTTCAATATCTTTAATATTTTCCAGATTACCCGCATAAGTTAAGGCATCCAAATTAAAGATTTGGTATTCAGGATATTTATTTACAAACCGTCTTACTACGTGTGAACCAATAAAACCAGCACCGCCGGTTATGAGAATTTTTTTCATTTTAAATTTCAATTAATTTAGTAAATCAGAATTTATTTTTTCCAACTCAGTGTAGATATCCTTGACATCTTGTGAGTTTTCTTTTTGCAAAATTAAATTTGCTGTGTCGGTATATACAAAAATAGTATTCTTTAATCCTAAAAAAGTGGTGTGTTTTCCAGAACCAATAACCATATTTCCATATTTATCTATAGGATGCCCTTTTGAAACCAAATAATCATAAACTGACTCAAATGATCCTAAATCAGACCATGAAAAAGCAGCTGGAACAACTTTTATTTTCTTACTTCTTTCCATTACAGCATAATCAATACTGATTGATGGAATTTCTAATGATAAAGCTAAATCTAAAAACCCATTTTGACTTGCTTCCCAGACAGCTTTAGATTTTTCATAAACATCCGGCTGGAATTGTTTTAGTTCCTCTAAAAGAACACTAGCTTTGAAACAGAACATCCCACTATTCCAAAGAAAATTTCCTTTTGCAATGAATTCTTTTGCTGTAGTTTCGTTAGGTTTCTCTCTAAATGAAATTACTCTATCTCCTTTTGATTCTATATAACCATATCCTGTTTCCGGCTTAGTTGGAATAATTCCAAAAGTTACAATAAATCCTTCCTGCGCTTTTAAGACAGCCTCATTAATCGCTTTATTATAATCTTCCATTTTATCAATAATATGATCAGATGGGGTGATAATCAAAATATCTTCAGGATCTGAAGCAAATGCAGCAAAAGCAATTGCAGCTGCCGTATTTCGTGGTGTAGCTTCAACAATATTCACGTAAGAAGTATTGGTTTTATCCATAACTTTCCCACTTAAGTGATAATTATCAACATTACCCACCACCATTACCTTATTTGCTAAGTGACTGTTACGGTCAACTGTCATTTCGAATAAAGATTTATTTTCAAATATTTCTAAATATTGTTTAGGCTGGCTTTTTCTAGAAAGTGGCCATAATCTGCTTCCCACTCCTCCTGTCAAAATTACATGTATGATTGAATTTTTTGTTTCCATTTTTTTAAATAAAAAAAGAACTTTTAAATACTATAACCTATTATCAGCTATACTACCTAAAACTCCTTTTACATCGTATAATAAACTATTTTCTTTTTGCAACTCTGAAAAATTTAATTCTAAAAATTCCTGATGAGAAACTCCCAGAACAATTGCGTCAAATTTATCATCTGGCAAATTATTAATTGTTACTAAATTATATTCTTTTTTTACATCATTCGCATTAGCCAATGGATCAAAAATTGTTACTAGGATTCCATATTCTTTTAATGCTTTTACAACATCCACAATTTTTGTGTTACGCACATCCGGACAATTTTCTTTAAAAGTAATGCCAAGCATTAAAAGATTAGCTCCGTTAACTGAAATTCCTTTTTTGATCATCAACTTTACTATTTGAGAAGCAACGTATTCACCCATGCTGTCGTTCAAACGTCGTCCTGCTAAAATTATTTCGGGATGATATCCAAATTCCTGGGCTCTTTGTGCTAAATAATAGGGATCAACTCCAATACAGTGTCCTCCTACTAATCCTGGTTTAAATGGCAAAAAGTTCCATTTTGTTGATGCGGCTGCTAGCACTTCTTGTGTATCAATATTCATTAAATTGAATATTTTTGCTAATTCATTTACAAAAGCAATATTAATGTCTCTTTGCGAGTTTTCAATAACCTTTGCAGCTTCAGCCACTTTTATGCTTGGTGCTAGATGTGTTCCGGCAGTAATTACCGACTTATATAAATTATCAACTTTTAAACCGATTTCAGGTGTTGATCCCGAAGTGACTTTTAATATTTTTTCGACTGTATGTTCTTTATCTCCCGGATTTATTCTTTCCGGTGAATATCCGGCATAAAAATCCTCATTAAATTTTAATCCTGAAACTTTTTCTAAAACTGGCACACACTGTTCTTCTGTAACACCTGGATAAACAGTTGACTCGTAAATTACGATATCTCCTTTTTTTAATATTTTACCAACAGACTCACTGGATTTATATAAAGGAGTCAAATCAGGACGATTATTTTTATCTACTGGCGTAGGAACCGTAACTATAAAATAATTACAATCTGCAATATCGTTTAAAGAAGTCGTGCAATACAATCCGGCTTTAGTGGTAGAATTATCTACTAAAACAGCTTGCAATGTAGCATCATCAACTTCTAATGTTGTATCTGTACCTGATTTTAAAGAAGCTATTCTTGCTTCATTAATATCAAAACCTATAACTGAATATTTAGTAGCAAATAATCGAGCCAAAGGCAGGCCAACATAACCCAAACCAATAATGGCTATTTTTACGTTTTCGTTCAATTTGTAATCTTTTTTATCTATTTCAGTCATAACAATTCACGGCTTCGCCACTCTGAGTCACAAAAATTGGACACAGATACTCTAAAATCATTTTCGGCAAATATAACATATTAAGTCAATCTATTCAATACGGTTTCCCGTAATACAGAAAAAACAACCAAATAAATAGTACCACTAGCCACCAACACTCTATCAATCAGTATGTAAAAATTCACCTTATAAAAAAAACAGAAAATAAACTTTCTATTTAGAGAAATTTTACCTTCTGTTAGTATCAATAGTTACACAATATAACTACATTATTTATATTTTATTTTAAGAACACATCCTAAAGATTCCAAAACTAATGTATAATAGGTGTTTGAAATTTCCTGAACTATCGCATCCTGATTACTAAAAACTCCTGATTCTAACTTTATACGATCCCCTACCTGAATCGAAGTTACTGAAATATCACTGATATTTGGAGCTGCCAAGCTTGTTTTTATTATTTTAATTTCTTCATCACGAACAATTGCAGGTTTTCCTAACCAAAACAGAAATCGAACTACACCAGAAATTTGAAAAACAGAATTACGATCAGTATCTTCTAACTGAACAAAAACATAGGAGTTAAAAAGCGGCACCTCAATCTTCTTCTTTCTATCTGTCCATTGTTTGATTTGAATTATTAATGGACAATAACATTCAATTCCAATTTCATTAAGTTTTTCGGCAACCTTTTTCTCCCACTTGGGCTTTGTATACACTACATACCAATTTTTCATTTTTGTCTCTTATTGAAATAAAATTTTAAAACAATCTCTCACTATTTATTTCATATCAAATTTCACCTCAATATCTTTTTCAATTAAGAACCTATTCCTTTATAAATAAACCCTATTGACTCTAACTCTTTTGCATTCAGGATATTTCTTCCATCAAAAAGAAATGCTGGTTTATGCATCGAATCGTAAATTTTTTGCCAATCATAAGTCGTAAACTCATCCCATTCTGTTAGAATCGCAATTGCATGAGCTCCTTTACAGGCTTCATAAGCATTATCAAATATAGCTAAGGCTTTACTATTTGCTTCATCACTTCTGGTTTCTAAATAATCTAAATCACTTAGCATCTTATTTCTTGAAACCTTTGGATCATAAACAGAAATTTTAGCCTGCTCATTGATAAGATCATCAGCAACATAAATTGCAGCAGATTCTCTGGTATCATTGGTATCTTTCTTGAAAGCCCATCCCAAAAAAGTAATTTTCTTATCCGCAACCGTATTGTATAATGTTTGAACAATTTTGTTCGAAAATCTTCTCTTTTGATGATCATTCATTATAATTACTTGTTCCCAATAATCGGCAACCTCATTTAATCCGTAAGATTTTGCGATGTAGACCAAATTCAGAATGTCTTTTTGGAAACAAGAACCACCAAAACCAACAGATGCTTTTAGAAATTTCGGCCCAATTCTGCTATCCATTCCAATTGCCTTTGCTACTTCGCTGACATCAGCACCCGTTTTTTCGCACAATTCAGACATTGCATTTATAGATGAAATACGCTGTGCCAAAAATGCATTTGCAGTTAACTTAGAAAGTTCTGAAGACCAAACATTTGTTGTCAAAATTTTATCTTTGCTTACCCAGTTTGCATAAACATCAAGTAAAGCATTAATTGCTTCTTTACCTTCCGGCGTTGTATCTCCACCAATTAATATTCGATCAGGGTTTAGCAAATCTGTCACAGCAGTTCCTTCAGCTAAAAATTCAGGATTTGATAAGATTTGGAACTGAACTCCATTTCCGGTATTGTCTAAAATACTTTTTATAGCCTCAGCCGTACGCACTGGTAAAGTTGATTTTTCGACAACAATTTTATTCTGCTTTGCTACTTTGGCAATTTGTCTTGCGCAAAGTTCGATATATTTTAAATCGGCTGCCATACCTTTTCCTTTTCCGTAGGTTTTTGTTGGCGTATTTACAGATATAAAAATAACCTGAGCTTCATCAATTGCTTTTTCTACTTCTGTCGAAAAGAAAAGATTTCTTCCTCTTGCTTCAGCTACTATTTCTGAAAGTCCCGGTTCGTAAATCGGAATATTATCTGTATTTGGATCGTTCCAGTCCTTAATTCTTTGTTCATTCAAATCAACAACAGTCACTTGAATATGCGGACATTTTTGAGCAATTACTGCCATTGTCGGACCTCCAACATAACCTGCACCAATGCAACAAATTTTTGTAATTTTCATTTAATTTACTATTATCTTGATCCTTATTTTATTTTAAATTATTCCAATACCAGCTTACAGCTTCTTTCAATCCATCTTGCAAGGAATATTTAGGATCATATCCTAAAATTGTTTTCGCTTTATCTATACTTGCTAGTGAATGGGGAATATCTCCTGCTCTATTTTCTCCATAAACAATTGCTACATTAGCTATTTTAGCATCAAATTCAGATAGATATTTTTTTAAATATCCTACCAGATCGTTTAATGTATTGCGATCTCCAAATGCGGTATTGTAAATTGTATTTATAGCTTCCGGATTTTGACTCGTCATTGCCAATTCATTCATCTGAATTACATTGTCGATATAAGTAAAATCGCGAGAATAATTTCCGTCTCCATTTATGACTGGACTTTCATGATTCATTAGTTGTGTAACAAACTTTGGAATTACCGCGGCATATGCTCCATTTGGGTCTTGCTTTCTTCCAAAAACATTAAAATAACGCAAACCTATCGTCTCCAAACCATAAGTTCTACTGAAAATTTCAGCATACAATTCGTTCACATATTTTGTAATGGCATATGGTGATAATGGTTTACCAATAACATCTTCTACTTTTGGCAATCCCTGAGAATCTCCATAAGTTGAGGAACTTGCCGCGTATACAAATCTTTTAACTTTCGCATCACGGGCAGCCACTAGCATATTTAGAAAACCAGAAACATTAACATCATTTGTCGTAATAGGATCATTTATAGATCTTGGAACAGAACCTAAAGCGGCCTGGTGCAAAACATAATCGACTCCATCCACCGCTAAATTACAATCGGCGATATTTCGAATATCACCTTCTATCAATTTATAATTCGGATTATCTATAAAATCTTTTAAATTATGGCGGTGTCCTGTAGCAAAATTATCCAGACAAACTACTTTATATCCCAATCTTAAAAAATATTCGGACAAATTTGAACCAATGAAACCTGCTCCACCTGTAATTAAAATTGTATTTTGAGTTGATGTTTTCATTTTTACCAATTATTTTTTCCTGAATTTATTCAAAATTTCTTGCCAGAAACTTATTTTATCTCCTTCATCATGATAACCATTTGAATAAGCTCCATAGCCGTACCCATATCCATAAGCAGTGCCATATTTCGCTTTATTTTCATAACCATTCAAAATAATACTCGCATTTGCAAGCTCACCACGCTGCACCCTGGTATTTAGCAACGTTATCATGTCTTTTTTAGTATAATTTTGTCTCACTATGTAAAGCGTAACATCTGCAAATTGTGCTAACTCTAATGCATCTGACACTAACCCAACCGGAGGCGTGTCCAGAATAATATAATCGTATTTTTGTTTCAGTTCTAAAATCAAATCCCGCATTGCATCGCTCAAAATCAACTCTGACGGATTGGGCGGAATTGGACCTGAAAGAATAACATCAAGATTAGGAATTTGTGTTGGATTGATAATTTCAGTTAAACTATTTTGTTTTATTAAATAATTTACGACCCCTATTTGATTTTTCAAACCAAACTCATCTGCCAATCTTGGTTTTCTTAAATCCAAACCAATAATCACCGTTTTCTTTTCGCTTAGAGCGAAAACTGTAGCGATATTTATCGAACAAAATGTTTTTCCTTCACCACTTATAGACGAAGTAATCATCAATGTTTTTGAACCGCTTACTTGTTGTTTTTTATACAAAAACTGCAACGACGAACGAATAGTTCTAAAGGCTTCTGAAAGTGCCGACTTTGGTTTATCGAAAACCGCTAAATTTAATGAATCTTTATTAACTCCAATTACTCCAATTAATGGAATTTGAGTTAATTTACTAATATCTTCAGTATTCTGGATTGAATTATTAATAAAGAAAATTCCAAAAATAAACAGTAAAGGTATTAACGTCCCCAAGAATAAAGCCAGAATATAATTTACCGAAGTTTTTGGACCAATTAATCCACCGCCAATATCTTTTGCAGGATCTATAAAATGAATATCTGATAAATTCGAAGCTTTAACAATCTCAGCCTCATTTCTTTTCTTCAAAAATTCATTATAAATATTATCACTTAAATCATATTTTCTCTGGATCTTCAATAATTCCTGCTGTTGTTCCGGAAGTCTTTTTACAGTACTTTCAGCCTGACCTATTTTAGCATTTACCATTGCCAAATCTGTCATTAAAGATCCTTTTGCAGAAGCAATATTCTCCAGTAAAACATTTTTCACAGCTTGCATCTGGTTGTCAAAATCTTTAAAGATCTTATCACTTTTTACCGCATAAGCCATTTCTGATCTTTGTGTCGAAAGCGCTATAAGTTTCGATACATTTACAACAACATTTGGATCTTCGATTCCGGCAACAGATGGTGCAGGCAATCTCGAATAATCAACGCTATTATTTAAGTAGGATTTTAAAGAATTGTAGTACGCTATCTTTCTTGTGACCTGATCTCTTTCAACATCAAAATCCATTATTTTATCTGAAACTTTTTCGCCTCCTCCTTCAATCTCATAAATGTTTTTGTCTTTTCTAAAAGATTTAAGCTCACTTCCAGTTTCTTTCAATTGTGACTCCATTGCAACAAGAGTACTATCAATAAAACGAATGGTATTAGTAGCAAATTGATTTTTTCCGTCAAGCTGAAGTTTGATTAACATTTTTACTGTTGCATTCAAATACTCGACCATTCGGGCTTTGTTTGTCCCCTGCATTGATAATGTTAATATTGATCCGCCTTTATCATCAGATCCAACATTTACTCCTCTGTAACCTGATACAGTACCATCAAAATCATTGAATTTTACAAAATATTCGATCCCTGTGTACATACCGGGATTATCATTGATTTGAAGCTTCCAGTTTAAAAAAGGCAACGAAACTTGTTCGCCAACTTTATATTTCTTCACAAATTCTGTTGGCTGAACAGCAGTATTGCTGTATGTATTAGTAGAATAAGTTATTAACGAAACAGCATTATTCTCGAAAGGTATACGAATTTCATATTCATTAGCACTCAAAAATTTGATACTGATCAAAGTATTCGCCAACTGACCTTTTGACTTGTCTATATTGACATAAAAAGGAACAGCACCGTAAGAGTCTACTAAATTGTATTTTCCCTGGGTAAGGTAATCGATGTAAAATTGCAATTTATCTACCACCAATTCGTTATGAGATCGTGATTGTATAATAGTCGAAATTCCGTTTACCTGATCTGAAACTCCTCCCCAATTAAAAACCAAACTGGTATTTGATGTAAAAAACGGATTTCTTTCTTCTTTTATTGAAACCATCGTTTGCATCGCGTAAATTTTCTCTTTTCGAATATTTACCTGATATGCAATTGTAAAAGCAATTATCAAACTAGCCAAAAACCATTTCCAATAACTTAAAATCTTTAACAAGAATCCTTTAAAATCAAAATTTGAATGATTCTCAAAAATGGAAAAATCTTTTATATCTAACATTTTTTGAATTTAAGTTTAGTTTTTAAGCAATAGAAAAACTGTCGTGGCCAATGACAAAACAGTAATAATTGTAGTGATGGATTCTATACCTGTTTTTCCTGTTCCCCATGTTTTTTGTTTGAGCGGTTTCACATAAACATAATCATTGGGCTGCAAATAAAAGTAAGGTGATTTTATCACATTAACATCTGTTAAATCAATATCATGCATTTGGACACCCGTTGGGGTTTGACGAATTATTGTTACCTCTTTTCTATTTCCGGTTATGGTTATATCGCCAGCATTTGCAATGGCTTCCATAATATTAACATGCTCCTGAAACAATGTTTTTGTACCAGTACTTCCTACTTCGCCATTTATTGTATATCTAAAACCTGCTAATTTTACGGTAACAAAAATATTAGCTTCTTTTTTAAAATATTCTTCCAGCAATTTTTTTTCAATTGTAACCCGGACTTCTTCAAGCGTATATCCTATAACATTAATTTCTCCTAATATTGGCATTCTAATATTGCCGTGATCATCAACAGTAAATCCGTTAAAATACAATCCTGACTCAGATTTCCCAGCTCCCGAAGCACTATCTGTTGTATTAAAAATTGAAACTAATTTAGGATCAATTGCTTTTATATCGACACTTAAAATGTCATTTACTTGTAATCTATATGGTTTAGATTCTACTGCGGCAATATTATTTTGCTCTGCTGAAGTATTTTTATCCTGCAAATAGGTTAAGTCTTTTACTGGAATACAAGATGTAAACAACACACCAATTAACAGTAATATATAAAAGCCGTTTTTTGTCATTATTGAAATTTTATCGCAAATATAGCTTTTCCTTTAATCTTCAGAAAATCTAGCCTTTATTTGGGTTTATTTAATTGTTTTTGAAAGTTTTTTCGAACGGAACACGATGTAAAATACTTCTTCCGAGTGTAATTTCGTCTGCATATTCTAACTCATCACCTACTGAGATACCCCTGGCAATTGTAGAAATTATAATTTCTGATTCGGCAATTTGCTTATAGATATAAAAATTTGTTGTATCCCCTTCCATAGTTGAACTAAGGGCAAAAATAATCTCGATTACTTTTCCCGCTTTTACTTTCTCAACCAAACTCGAAATGTTTAACTGACTTGGACCGACACCTTCTATGGGAGAAATTTTTCCGCCTAAAACATGATAAATTCCTTTATACTGACCGGTATTTTCGATCGCCATAACGTCACGAATATCTTCGACTACGCAAATAGTCTGATGATTTCGTGCCAAATTCGCACAGATTTCGCAAACTTTTGTATCTGAAATATTGTGACAGCTTTCGCAAAATTTAATATCCTCACGCATATTTAATAATGCCTGAGACAAAAAGCCTGTTTGTTCTTTGGGCTGTTTTAATAAATGAAGCACCAAACGCAATGCCGTACGCTTACCAATTCCAGGCAATTGCGACATTTCGTTGACTGCTTTTTCTATTAATTTTGATGAAAATTCCATGACGACAAAAGTAATATTTTTAATGGTTTAGTAGACTGGGAGACAACTAAATTCAATATGATCAAGAATACTAATTATAAATACAAAAGTTCTTTCTAGCCCAGATGGCAACGGCATCCTTTTGTGGTGGGGTTCACCACAAAAGATATAGTGGACAGCTGGAAATAGCTCCTAAAAAAATTAATATTGATTTGTAGCTAATAAAACCAAAGTACAAGCAACTTCTGCCTTAATATTATTCAATTCTAATAATTGATACAATTCCGGATTTTCAGTTCCCGGATTAAAAACTACACGCTTTGGCTGTGCTTCGATTATGTAATTGTAGTAATCACGCTGACGCGTAGGATTTAAATATAACGTTACAGTATCTACATTTTTTACCGGAATTGCTTTGGTATAAATTTTTACGCCTGCAACTTCTCCCGTGTTTTGACCAATTGCCAATACAGTATGTCCTTTTTCGACTAACATATTTATGGCTTTAAAAGCGTAACGATCTGGTTTAGTGGTCGCACCCAGAACTAAGGTTTTTTTATTTTTCATCATTTTTAAATATTTTACAAAAGTAATCAAAAAGAATGAGCTTATTTTAGGTTATTGATTTAGAAATAATAACATTCGAAACAATATCCTAACAAGAATTTGCTTTCGGATATTAAAAAATAACTATTTTTACTTCATTAACTCAAACTTCATGGATTTATTCATTTATTTATTTGCTGCTCTTTTCTCGGTCTTAAATCCGATTGGGACGGTGCCAATTTTTGTTGGACTTACACAACATGATTCTCAGGAAGAACGTTCCCGAATCTCGCTTTGGACTGCTATAAACGTTTTTATCATTTTAATTGTTTCGTTTTTTATTGGCCAATATGTTCTAAGCTTTTTTGGAATTAGTATTGACGCTCTTCGAATTGCGGGCGGAATTGTAATTGTAAACTCTGGTTTTTCTTTGCTTTCCGGAAAAATTAATAAAAAACGAGGAATCAATAAAAAGGTTGAAACAGATGCACAACAGCGTAATGATATTGCACTAACACCATTAGCAATACCAATGCTGGCAGGCCCGGGATCAATATCTTTGCTTATCGCTTTTTATCAGGAGCATCACGGAATGGAGGAAATTGTCATCTCTACCTTGGCTATTTTAGCTATTGCAGTTGCCATTTTTGCCATTTTAAAAAGCGCCCATTATTTAGCACGAATATTAGGAGCATCCGGAATTGTTGCTATTTCAAGAATTGTTGGTTTTATAGTAATTTCTATCGGAATTCAATATATCGTAAGTTCGATTATTAATATAGTCAAAGGAAATTTGATGTAACTCGTTCGACATTCAAATAAAAAAAATCCAAATTCCAAAAGCTGAATATTTCAATATGGAATTTGGATTTTTTTTAAGTTACTAAAGCTTAATTTCTTGGCAGAAAAACTTCGGCCATCATGCATCTTGCACTTCCGCCTCCGCAAGCTTCAATCGTATCAAGGCTTGAGCTTAAAATTTCAGCATGATTTTCTAATTGCGCAATTTGCTTTGGCGTTAAACTTTGATGTGCTGATGCACTCATAACAATATATTTCTTGTCATTTGTACCTCGAACTTCCAGCATATTACCGGCAAAATTATTTACCTGAGCCTCGGTAATCAAAATAATTTCTTTTTTATCCGCTTTTAGGTTTTCAAGAACCATTTTGCGTTCTTTTTTATCATCTATAGAATCTGCACAGATAACAGCAAATGTTTCTCCTAAACACATCATTACATTAGTATGATAGATTAGTTTACGTTCTCCATTGACAGTTTGAAAAGCTTCAAAAATAACCGGAGCATAATCAAAGTCTTCACAGAATTCGATAAATAATTCTTCATCTGCGCGAGGAGACAAAGCGCAATATGCTTTTGCATTCGCACGGTCTAAAAGCAAACTTCCTGTTCCTTCCAAGAAAAAGCCATCTTCTTCTGCAGATGTATAATCCATTATATTAGCAATTTCGAATCCTTTATCTTCAAGAGTATCCAAAATATCTTCTCGACGTTCCTGACGGCGATTTTCTGCAAACATTGGATAAAGTGCTACATCTCCATTTTCATGAAAAGAAACCCAGTTGTTTGGAAAAATACTATCCGGAGTATCTGTTTCTAATGTATCATCAATAACCGTAACATCAACCCCAACAGCTCTTAATTTTTCTACAAAAACATCAAATTCTTGTTGCGCTTTTGCATTTACCGTACTTGGTAAAAGTCCGTCTAATACTTTTTGATAATAATTATTTACTGCAGTTTGCTCATTCATTCTAAAGGCAACTGGCCGAATCATTACAATTGCATTTGTTGTTTGTTTCATTTTTATTTTTGTTATGGGTTGTAGGTTATGAGTTTTGAGTTTTAAACTATAAGGCACTTAACTTTTCCACTTCTCTTCAACATATTTAATAAAATTAAATATTCTCCCTCCCAACCCTTCATAATTATTAATTAACTGATCCATACTACTAAATGTATTAGGATAAAGTTTCGCTTTTTTTTCTAAATGCCCAATAGTTTCAAGACAACTTGAATGTGAATAAATTAAAAATTTAATAAAATCCGCTTTATATCTTCTTCTCCCATAACCTTCAACTATATTAGAAACTATAGAATCTGAAGATCTACGAATCTGACTTCCTAACTCATACAATTCATACTTAGGAAGTTTTAGCGACGAAGGATGAACTATATAAAACAGCTCCAGTCCAATTTTGTAGACATCTAAATCTTTATAACTTTTCATAAAAAAACTTATTGAATCTCATTCCCACACTCATAACTCACACCTCACAACACAAAACTCAAAACTAGTCTCTAATTAAAGGCAAAGTCGAACATCTTAACAAACCTTCTTGCTTTGCAATTTCAGCATACGGAATTTCTTCAACGGTAAAACCTTTAGCACGTAACCAATTGTTCAATCTTGTAAAATTTTTCTCTGAAACGACTACATTTTCATCAATAGAAAACACGTTAGAAAACATGTTGTACATTTCGTTTCTTTCGATGTGAAATAAGTTTTCTTTTCCAAAAAGATTCACTAAATACATGTAATCAGCTTCTTCGCGGAAACCTCTTTTATAAATAATCCCTTTATCTTTTCCAACAGGTTGAAAACAACAATCTAAGTGTAAAGCATTGTCTCTGGCTTCGATTTTAGATTTAACCAAATCAAACTCTTTTACGATTTTATTTGGAAACAACTCTTTAATAAAGTTAACACCATGCATATTAGTTCTTGCCGTAATATAATCTTTATAGTCACTTCCTTTATATGTCCCGATAAAGATATGATCATTCCAGAGCATAACATCTCCACCTTCGATGTGAACTTCTTCCGGCGGACGAACCACTTTTAAAGGATCTATCTGATCAATTATATATTGAATCGCATCTAACTCACGTTCTCTATCAGGAAGAATGTTAGATTTCACAAAAGTATCATCTATTACAAAACCTATATCTCTTGCAAAAATCTGATTATAATTTTCAATCATCTCAGGACGATACACCGTTACATCATATTTTTGAAAAACAGCATTAAAAGCATCCATTTCTGCAACCATATCTTTTTCGACAGGATAAGTTCCTGCCTTAATATGCTCCAATGATTTAGGATCATAAGCCTCGTCTAAAGATGGAGTTGGCCCATTATGAACAGCAGAACCCAAGACTACAGCACGCAATCTAGACGTTTCGTTCTTTATATTTAATTGCAACATAACTTTATTATATTTTGGCCAAAGATAAAAAAAGCTTCACAGTTAAGTGAAGCTTTAAAATATTTTTATTTGTTCGACTTAAAGTCTCTCAACGG